>Ga0308157_10000140_pt1 | contig 298442 bp, 295 predicted proteins | sample PhyBR1_FD_201035 | JGI IMG/M metagenome (GOLD analysis project Ga0308157, IMG submission 201035) | Phyllosphere microbial communities from UC Gill Tract Community Farm, Albany, California, United States - DLSLB.R1 | ecosystem: Host-associated > Plants > Phyllosphere > Unclassified | place... | reverse complement strand
TATGCGTAATTCATATCTAATTATTTCTAAAAATTGATTAATATAATAGTAATCAATTTTAGTAGACAATAAATCAATCTACTATTCGGTGGTTTTTTTGATATAGTGATTGGGAATCCTCCGTATGTAAAGGTTCAAAGCATATCAAAAAATCAAACAGATTATTTTAAGAAAGAATTTGAATCAGCTAAAGGGAAATATGATATTTATGTAATATTTATTGAAAACTGTATTAAAAATCTTATTCAAGAAAACGGACAAGTGGTCTTTATAAATCCCCACAGATTTATGATAGCGGAATATGGGCTAAGTTTGAGAACTTTTTTAATCAATAAAAAAGCGATTAATAAAATATTAGTTTTTGGAGTTGAGCAAGTTTTCGATGCTGCGACAACATACACAGGTATTTTTTTCTTTTCCAAAAACGCAAAGAATATTAGTTATTGTGAATCAAATGATATGCAACTAAAAAATTTAAAATTTACTAGTTTTGAATTTTCAAAAATTGGAACAGTTTGGTCTTTTAAAAATGATAAAAATACTGATTTATTACATAAATTAACAAAACACAAATTAGTTAAAGACATATTTAATGGGATTTATCAAGGATTAATTTCAATGGGAGATGAGATTCAAATGCTGGAAGGTAAAATCATAGATGATAAATTTATAGGGTTCTCCCGACGTTTGCAAAAAAACATTGAAATAGAAAGTTCATTAATGAAGCCTGTTTTAAAAGGAGAGAATATTCAACGTTATTATGAATTAAAGACTGATGTATTCGTATTTTATCCACATATTAAAAACGAAAAGAACAAAACTATACCAATAGATGAAGCCAACCTTAAAAAGCAATTTCCGCTTGGTTATAATTACATTTTTAACTTCAAAAAGGAATTGGAAGAAAAAAAAATAAAATATAAAACAAATCCTAAACACTGGTATTCTCTTCATAGGTCAAGAGAATTAAGCCTGTTTAATTCTGAAAAAATAATAACACCTCAGTTACAAAATAAATCAAGTTTTACGATTGATAAAAATTCATTTTTCCCTGATGCAGGAGGTTATATGTTAATTAAAAAAGAAAATGATAAGATTGATCTAAAAGTTTATTTAGCAATTTTTAACAGTAGTTTATTTTATTACTTTATCAAGCAAACAAGCACTCCTTACAACAATAATTACTATTACTTTAAGACAAACTACATTCAGCCATTTTCAATTCCTGAAATTAGTAACGATTTTCAAAATGCTATTAAACCATTAGTAGAAAAAATTATTTCTGAAAAAATGGAAACTAAAAACACAGCATCGTTAGAAAATAAAATTGATAAATTAGTTTTTGATTTATATGGATTAAATGAAGAAGAAATTGCTATTATTGAACAGTAAATTTATCATAATCTTCTTTAATTAGTTCAAAACCAGGATCTATTATTAAAACCTCTTCGTAAAGTAAATCGTAAAGCTTGTAAATCAAAATGTCGATTTCTTGTTCCAACTGTAATGTTGGAAGTGACAAATCACTGCTTTTAATATCTGTAAGTAATGAAACAATTTTTTCAAATCTTGCTAACATTTTTTTATCCGCAATCACAATTGGTATTTTTCGCAGTTGCTCAGGTTTTATATTTACATCTGTAAAATAATAATGAAACCAATAATTAATTAATTTTGAATTAATTATTGCCAAAATATATTCAAGTTTAATTTTGCCTTCTTTATCTCTAACTAAAATATTTGATAATCCAGTTCCATTTAAAAAACCTTGCTTATCAAGTGCGCAAACAAGTCTCGTCTTTAATTGTGGGTTTCTAATTCGTTGTACTAAAATTTTAGGATTATGAAATATGTAAGCTGGTCTTGGTCTATGTAACCAATTTCCATATTTTAAATATTCTCCACTCCATTTAATTCCATATTTTTTTATATCTCCACCATATAAAAGCTTTTTATGATCTACTGAGCTTTGTTCTAATGAAGTAAAATCTCTCGGCTGGCCTTTTTTGCCATATGCTATTAAACCTTGCCAAATCTCGCAGAAATCATCTAATCTATATTTAGTTTTCTCTACTTTTTTTATTATTATATTCTCCTCCTTAATATTAAAAATATAATCATCATTTACTTGAAATACACTTTCTTTTTTTGACCTTAAATCACCACTTACTAAAAAATATTTATTTGAAGGTTTTGAATTTTCTATGAAATATATGTTTGTATCAACTATTGCTACTTCGAATACATTATATAATGATTTTGACAATGATTTTAACCAATATTCAGTATAAATCAGTTTTCTCAATTTTGTAAAATTCTTCAATGACGTCCAAGTGTCTGGGGTAATATAAGTTAAATTACCGTGCTTAACTAAAAAAGTTAAGCCTTTTTCAATAAAATATTTGAAAATTTCGTGTTTTCCTTCAACTGTTCTATAATTTTTTATGAAATATTTTTTTTCAAGAATTATATTACCATACGGAGGATTCCCAATCACTATATCAAAAAAACCACCGTTTATTTTAGGCAGTCCAAACATCCATTCTGGATCAAAAAATTCACTACTTGTATTTTGATCGTAAGGATCCCATGTCGCCAATTTTTCTGCACTTGCTACAGGAAGTCCATTTTCTTCTAATTTTTCTGAAATCTCTTGTCTCAACTGTTTATCTAATTCACGATATTTAATCTTGGTATCTTTAGTACGTGCATTAAATAGTTTATTTCGCGTTTGTCTCAGCTTGAGTTCTAAATCTTTAATTTCAGGAATAGCAAAAAGATTGTCTTCTTTTTCTATACCTATTAAAGTATTTGCAGCAACCAACTTTGTTTCTAAGTTGGGAAGCGGTCTTATGCCAAAATTTGATTTCTCTCGATCGACTTTTTGCTCTACTACTAATGAAATAAAGAAACGTAATTTAGAAATCTGAGTAGCAATCGGCTGTATATCAACCCCGTAAATACAGTTTTCAATCAGAAATAATTTTCTAGCATAATCTGGATTATTGATATTTTCATCGAAAGCTTCGTTTATTTCTATTAATAAATCTTCCCGAGCTTGTTTGTCTTCGAGGGCAAAAGCATCATCACTCTCCTTTTTTGCTTTCTCAATTTGAACCTCTCTCCAGATTTTATTATCAGGATCCAGTTTGTCAAGAATATGCACCATTTTTTGTAATATACCCATCGGAAATGCTCCGGATCCACAAGCAGGATCTAAAATGGTACATTGGTCTAAATGTTCTAAAATAATCTTTGATGTCTCAGGATAATCTAAAAAAGGATTATCAGAATTGTAAGTCACTAACTGATGTAGTAATTCATCTAAAAGTGTTTCATTATCTTTTAGCTCACTGCCACTATGTTGTAGTATTAAGCTAGCTTGACCTTTCACCCCTTCATTACCAAATAAATTAGATTGTGACGTTCCCAGTTCGGTTATGACGATATCTGCGGATTGAATTTTGTTTTTCAAGTAGGCAATTAAACTTTCATCAACCATATAATTTACAATCTCACGAGGAGTGTAAAAAGAGCCGGTTTGCTTACGAGCAGTTGTTTTGGTCTCGGGATTATAACTTGCTAATAGATTTTCAAATACTTTTCCTAATAATTCAGGATCTAATGCTACTTCTTCTTCAATTGGTGTGTTTTCTGTAATGGTAAATTTGTAAGATTTCAAGATGTTGATAAATCCTTTTACAGCAGAATTTTTTGTCTTCTTGTCTGAAATACCAATCACATCACTCAAATCAGCTTCTTCTTCCAAACCAAAAAATAGATAATCGGGAACAATTAATTGCTCACCTTTTGTCATTTGATCTGAAAAACCATCTACATATTTATTATTAAACTTATCATCCAAACACTCAAACAAACCTCCGTTTAAGAAAGGAACAATATCATTTACTTTTGCTAAAAAAGCTTCCGGATCTTTAAAGTATTTCTTATATCGCATTAAATAATCTATACCACGGTTGGTGCCGTAACCATCTCCACGGAAACCACGTTCACGTTTATCTAAAGAATCTGATTTTATAGGGCAATTGAGAGTTGCAAAAAACAAATTTTGCAGAATAGCTTTGTAATAAACGCTATCTTTATTTCTTTCTGTAAATAGTCCTTTTTCATGTAATGGTTCAATCTCGTTTAGAATGTCCATTTGCAAATTTTGTAATTCGAATAAATCTTCGGGGATTAATTTCTTTTCTTTCATAAACCAAACGAAAAGAAGCCTTGTAAGCATTCTTATAACATTGGTTGCATTATGTTGTTGTTTTAAATCTTTGAAATTTTTGTTCTGCAAAATTGCATCTTCAAAAGTAGGTTGTCCCGGAAAAGTAACATTTTGTATTGCCCAGAAATACCAATTGGATAATTCTTGGTAGAATTTTTTATTCAAAACATTTACACTGAAGATTTCTCCCCAATGTTTGTACAAATCGGTAAAAGTTTTAATTTTTTCGGGTCTTTTTAAATCATTTAAGATTTGAAGATGACCTGTATGAGGATTAGCAAAATCTAAATCTCGTAGCAGGGAAACCTTCCCAACTTTTTCACCTTCTTTATATTTCACTAAATAAGAAGTTCGTTCTGCATTGGCTAAGGCTAAGAAACCATCATATTTAAACAAAACAGTAACTGGTGTGTATAAAAATTCGCGGTTTACGGCTCTGGTAATTTCTGCCAATTGAGAACGAGTAGGCAAAAGATCATTACCTCTACTTTTAAGCTCTATTCCCACAACAGCAAGACCTTCGTAATCAGCGGTAATTGTAGAAATTGCATTTAAGCTATCATATTGCGATTTACCCTCAAAAGCATCGTCATCTACAATTCCTAATAAATATGCCTTTTCTATCAAAGCATGAGAAACATTATTAGGATTATATACACCTGATAAAAAATCTCCTGGACGATAAGCTTGATTATCAATAGACTTCAGCGGAATATTGAGTTCTTGAAAAAATGAGGAAGCACTTTCAAAAAAATTGTCAGTTCTAAAATAGTTTAAATTCTTCATAGTTTATTTTTGAACGGTTAACCAAGCAATTAAATCCCAATTTTCCTTACTATATTTATCCGTTATTTTTTCGTTGCTTTTTAGTTTTTCGAAAGCATCTTTCTTGCCTTTTTTCAATTTCTCCAACACTGATAAACTTTCTTTGCCCGCTGTCTTTAATTTGTTTCCCTCGGCATCAATGTACGTTTCAGATTGCTGACTGGCAAACCACGTTTCTAGTGCATTTGCATATTTATCAACTTCGTTAGTTTCGCCAATGTCTAGTTTTTCGCAACCGTATCTTTCCAAATCTTTTACTTCGTTCAAAAATTGAAGAATTTCTTTATCGTTCAATAAAATTTCATTTCCAGATTTGTCTATGTAAATAAGACGCAAAGTTTTATAATTTTTCTTTTCAGTTGCACTTTTATGTGGCGAACCAAGTAATGCTACAACTCCCTTTTCATTATTTAACAATTTGGACTTAGTATATTTAACGCCTGAAAAGATTGCATTTGGTAGATTTTCGTAATACGATCTTCTCTCATTCAATTCAACAGCTAAATCTTGACGAAATGTTTCTAGTGAAAGATCATCAAAACCGAAAGATTTTTCAGAATCTAAATCTTCTACTGAATGTTGCATTTGTTCTAACATTCGGTCTGTATGTTTTGTCTCTAGCTCTTCATCTATCGAAATTTGTGAATAATCTTCGGTAAAATCTTTAATATCCTCCGAGCCTACAATTTTCATTGCTGCCATTCTACGCTCTATTCTTCCTTGCAAATTTAAGTATTCGTTTATATTAGGAGCAGGCCAGAAATTAACGGTAAAAACTTCATTATTTGGCGAACCTAAACGATCAATACGACCAACTCTTTGAATTGTTCTCACAGGATTCCAGTGAATATCATAGTTAATAACCATGTCACAATCTTGTAAATTTTGACCCTCACTTAAAGCATCTGTTGCAATTAGAATTTCAATAGGATTATTCAATTTATAAGTTACCGTATTGTCTATCCCGGAAACCCATTTTTGCCAATCTTTATATCTTTTGTTTGCACTTTTAGTATTAGACACAAAACCATCCCATTTTTTATCCAAGTATAATTTTGTGTAGGGCGCAAATCTTTCTAAAATAGGTTCGAAATTTTTACCAACATCAATATTGTCATCAGTTTTGGCACCCGCACCGCTTACCATTGCAATTTTAGAAAAACCACGCGCTGTTAATTGATCATAAAGATATTTTGCTGTATCTGTATATGAAGTGAAGATCAGTACTTTCTGATTTTTAAAATTAGAACCATTTTCTCTTTTATTATTAATTACCTTTATTAGTTCCTGTAATTTAGAATCACTGCTTTTATGATTGTTTTCAATAATTGTTTCCTCTTCTATTTCTGTCGCAAAAGCTTTCATCCCTACAATTAATTTATCTAATTTCTTAATGTCTCTGTTCAAAGCTTTTTCAAAAAGTTCCAAATTGCCACTTTCTGCAATATCTGCAATTCTAATTTCTCTTTTTCCTAAAGTTAATTCTTCAAATTCTTCAAATCCCTGGAAATCATCTAAATCAAAATCATCATTATCTCCCTTATTTTGACCTTTTTTGTATCGTAGTACTTTATTCAATGCATTATTATGATGATCTACAATTTTTTGCACGGTCGATTCAAACGAAAACCAAGAGGATTCTAGCCTTTTGAGCAGCAATATATAAATCATCTTCACCAAAAAATAATCTCTTTGCACTTCATCTTCTAAAACATCACGCTCATAAGTACCTGCATTAATTTTTTTTGTTCGTATTTCTTTTTCCTTTTTGGTTAAGGTATAATATTTTGGTTGATAGCCAGAAAGAGCTTCCGGAAACATATTGATGAGCTCTTCTAGCGTATTTACATCTGCCATAATTTTTGGCGTGATGTATTTATTTTCTGGTTTATGTTTTTTTGGGAAAGACAAACCTTCTTGTTGACCGGTAATCATCTTTCGGGTACGAGCTACAATGAGCGAATCTGTTAATTTAAAAAAAGAGTCATCAAGAACTTTTACCAAATCCGAAACTGGACTATTTGGTTTAGCTTGCCATTCATTAAAATGTTTGGACGTATTTATGAAAAGATTGTAAAGATTTTTAATATCTAGACGATCATCAAAAACTTCATCATTTCCACCAGTAATTAATTGAATCTGATTTCGAATATCTTTAAAAGAATTATTAATAGGCGTTGCAGAAAGCAAAAGAACTTTTACATCTTCATTTTTCTGAATAATTTCTTCTAGCAAATAAATAAAACGATTAGATTTATCGTTCCTCAAATTATGACTTTCATCTATTACAATAAGCTTCGGTTTCTTATTTTTAAAATTGAAATCAGCTCTATCTTTTAAATATTCTGGCTTTGACATTAGAGATTCTACTAAATCAGTATGATAGCGAATGTAATATTCCAAACCATCTCTTTCAAATCGAGAGTCTTGATCTTTTCTATATTTTAACCAATTATGCTCTAATTTTTTAGGCGAGAACATAATAATTTCTCGTCCTTGGTTTTGATAATATTTCATCACTGCCAAGGCAGACCAAGTTTTCCCAAGACCAACTGCATCTGCTAAAATAGCACCGTCAAATTTTTCAATTCTTTTGATTAAGCTAATTACCCCTTTTTTCTGAAATTCATAAAGCGCATTATATATTTCAGAATTTTCGAGTTTTCCAATTTTTTTTGCAAAATCAGGATTATCTATATCTGTAAATATATCTTGTGAGAATAGTTCAAAAAGGATCTTGTAGTAAATGTCTTTTGGTAAATAGTCTTGAAAAAGTTTACTTATTTCGGCAATCAAATATTTTTTAAAAGGTATTTTTTTCTCTACCCCATTTTCATCAACAATGATTTTTTCATCAAATGCTTTCTCATTCAACCAAAGATTTTGAAACCATTTGTCAAGATCTTTAAATTGAGCATCTGCACCGAAATTTGCAATATTTAATTCGATATTGTGAGATTCTCTTAGACCTATTCCAGCTTCTGTCAAATTAGAACTTCCCGTAATGTAAAAATCTTTTTGCGGATTTTGGTCCTCACTATTAAACAAGTAAAGTTTTGCATGACAAAAATTAGGTTCAAGTGTTTTTACTGAAACTGTATCCAATTTCAAAAACTCGACTGCTTGCATTGCCACCTTTTTTAATGACAAAGCCTTTTCAATACTCAAATCTGCATTTAATAAATCCAGCGATTTTACAATACTTGAATCCCTTTGAGTTATATCTCCAAGTACAAATTTATATTCCTTAATTTTCTCACTAGCGATTTTTGAAAAATAGTTTAGCGCGCCGATCGTAAAATATCCTGTTACTACAGAAAAATCTCCTTCAGAAATATATTTTTCAATCCAATGATGAACTTTGGTAGTAGATGAATGGTTATCTATTAGCATAATTTGAAAGTCTAGTAGTTTTTAATTTAGTTTGTCGAATTTATTAATTCTTTCATATCACTCAGCGGTTTTGCTTTTTTCTGTAAAAATAACTTTTAATCTATTGATTTTTGTTATTTGTTATTTGTTATTTTTTTAACATTAAGTGTTTAACTTATGTATGATGTTACAAACTTAAAATCATTTTCAATCTAATTAAATTTTTGTAATTCCAGTAATATTGACCACCCGTTCGCAATTAAATTCTTACTGACTATTATGTGGGAATCATTTTTCTAATAGGGATTAGGTGTATTTCTTTACATCTTGTATTTTGCACAATCTTTAATGTTTTTCTCATCATAGTCAAATACGATGGCAACAGAGTATTTGGCTCGTGTTATTCCGACGTAAAATTTAGCTCTCGTAGACGATTCTAATCTTGAATTATTATTTTGTATCCATTTTATCATTGCTTCTGTAGGATATATCATAACTCTGTCAAAAGTAAGCCCTTTAGTTTCTCCAAAATTAAAAGATTGGTAATTTTTATTAACCGAAACTCCACTATTCCACTTTAATTGAATAGGATTATATTTTGATAAGTAAGTAGTTACGTCCTCCTTTTTTATAATGAATATGCCACTGTGTTCAATGATTTCATTATGACAACAATCACAAGGCTGTGTTACTTTTAAATTCGAGTATAATTTACTGGAATAATCGCAGATTAATTTATTATTGCGATGAGACCTATTAAGTAAATCTTCATCTATATTATCTTTTATAAGTGATTTACATTTTTCCATTAGATAACCTTTTAAATTGCCCTCAGCATATTTTTTATGTTTATCAGGATTATGTGTTAAATATGTTACTTGCCTTGGATCCCCAACTAATTCAACTTCTATTTTAGATTTAAGCAATAACTTTATAAGTTCTAAATCGTATCCAGCCAAATCTTGAACTTCATCGATATAAATTTTATCATAAAGAGCAGAAAGCCTATTAACAATAGCTAAATTACTTTTCGAATTTGCATTGAAAGAGAATTTAGATATTTTATCTGAGTAGATTTTGCCATTACTAGTAAAATAATGTTTTAAAAAATCTGTTTCTTCTGAATATCCAACTGGTATTTCTATTCCGTAATTATTCTTATACTTATATTTAATTCCTGATGCAGAATTTACCAACAACATTCCTACTATGTCATAATCAAACAATAGCTCATTAAATGAGCCTTGAAATGGCTTAACCCAATCTTGAAGTAAGAAAGAGTACCAAGTCTGAATTGTCACGTTTTTAGGAATACTCTTATTAAGTTTTAAAAACTTTCTTCTAATTTCTTCTTCATTAGCTTCAGTATAAGTAGTGATAAGAATCTTTTTATTGGGATTTTTTAAAGCTTCATTAATTAAGTGTGTAGTTTTTCCTGCACCTGCTGCTGCAATAATATACTTATTCATTTGCCCAGATTATAGTATTAGTAATATATTGGGGATAAGCAATAGTTTCTTTTGATTCAAAAGCCATCAGAGCCCAATCAGTCTTATTTTTAATTAAATATTCAGATATTAAATTAACCGTATTATATTTACTAAAATCAACTCCAACTATTTTAGCAAAAGATTCTAAATTTGCGGAATTAGCATCTACAACTTGGGGTTCTAGCGTATTTAATTCATTTCGGTTGTCAGCAAATATTTTAATAAACTCACTACCTGAAAATTCCGCATATTTCTTTATGATTTTATTGTCAAAATCGTAATCGTTGTCCGTAACAACACAAATATCTTTGTCAATTAATTGTGCTATTTCGAGAAATCTTTTAAAAGTTAAACCAACAGAAATTACATCAATACCTTTTTGAATTGGAATGCTTTTAAATTTATCAAAATATGCTCTTTGGACTAGCAGTTCATCAGAAGGGCCTTCCACTAAAATTATTTTTTTTGAAAGTATTAATCTCAATGTTTGGTAACCTGGTAATTTCTTGAAAAATTCTTGGGTTTCTGAATCTAACTTATCCAAACGAGTAGATTTCTTATTGTTAATGAGTATCAGATTACTTAAACCAAGCTTATTGGCTATGAAGCTACTATGTGTCGAAATAATTAATTGTTTATCCGTTAATTCGTCCGCTAAACAAGACACAAATTCATTGAGTTTACTATGAGAGAGATGATTTTCAGGCTCTTCAATTAAAATCACATTTGAGTTAGAAGTATTTGAATGGCTCAATGCTAGCTTAGTTTTAATCATACATTGCTCACCTTTGCCAATATAATGAAATGGGATTTCATCTAAGTATGTCATCAATGTAGATTCCCACGCATTTTTTGAAGATAAGTCTACTGAAATCTGAATGTTTTTATCCGATATTTTACTTTTTGATGAAAGCTTGGAATTAATACTTTTAATCGAATCATTTGCAACGAATATTTCTTTTAATTCTCTATAAGCCTGCGAAATAGAAGCTCTCTCTGATGCTTCTAAATCATCTTTTATAATTCTAGAAACATAAATATCAGAACCATTATTAAACTTGACAGATGATGAATCAATCAATGCTGATTTCAAAGGAATATTTCTGCTTGTAATTGCGTGTCGTGATGAAGTCCTCCAAGTAACTTTATAAAATTCAATTGGAATATTTTGTAATGTTTTAGATTTAATCAATTCATCATAATCATCTTGAAAATCTTTATCAAATTCAACTCTGTATAATATAGTAACGTTAGGGACTCTATCAGAATTACCATCTCCAGATAATTTCTCTAAACCTTCTCCCTCTAAAAACAATTCAATATCAATAATAGGAGGCAATTCTGGATTTCCCTCCTTTAAACTTTTTAAAAACTCTTGCTCTACTTTCTTATTAAAAATATATTGAGTTAAGTCATTTTTTAAAATTTTACCGTGAAAGTATCCAGTTAGACATAAATGAATAGCTTCCAAAATTGTTGATTTACCTGCTTCGTTATTTCCAACAATTATATTTGCACCTTCACTAAATTCTAATTCAAATTTTTCAAAGCTTTTAAAGTTCAGGATTTTCAGTTTTGTAATAATGCTCATAAATAGTTTGTTTGTTATAAGTTTAAGCTTCTTCTAAATAAAATTCTTAGTTTTATTATTTTTATTTAACCACTCCCTATATTTTTTAAAGTAAATGTAAATTGAATTTTCTATTATTTTGTCGATGTAAATTTCGTAAGCATTAATTGCTTCGGTAATCCATTCAATTTTCTCCGTGCGTAATTCTTTAATTTTAAACTCTAAATATCCTTTTGGCATTATCAACCTAATAGACTCTGTCTCTATCTCAAATTTTTTAGAACTTCTGTACAAATTATCAAACATTGCAAGTCTCTCAAATTCATCATCATAAAATTTTGCTTCATGACTACTTTTATTCCGGAAAAATTTAATTGTTTTAAAAGTCTTATCATACGCATCAATTAACTTTAAGAAACCTTGATAATGTTCTTCAGACAAATTTTTTTTCAAATTTCTAATGTTACAGTTATGGTTATCAATTTTCAACTCAAAAAGCACATTGACCAGAAGTTTTAATAAATCAGCTCCTGTCGCGACTTTCACAAGAAAAAAAGAATTGCTAATATTATTTTGACCAATTTTTCCATACTTTATTCGATTTAGTTTTCAGAAAAAAATACATTGCTATCTGTGCAAATAATAATGATAGAAGAATTGAAATTGCTGCACTACTCCAAAAGAAAGTTAAAGTCACAATTGATATAACAGCAGTACTTCCATAAATGACTTTTGATGTTGCAAATAAATTGTTTTTCAACCTTACTATTAATGATGTTGAAAATATTTCATTAAAGTTCGCAATAAATACAATCATTGAGACTATCATAAGCAACACTAGCTTATCAATGTCAATTCCGTAAAGAAAATAGTCTAAAATATATAATATTAACAAAATACCTCCAGACACTAAGAGAGAGGTTTTAATGATGTTGTCTTTTAATACTTGGTATAATTCAATGTTCTTTTTTGAATAAATAGATGAGAAATGATTTAATGCAGTTTCTGAAAAAGCTTCCGTGGGTACAAGTAATACTCCCCAATAAGATAAAATCATAGTCAGTAATGCGACCTCACTTAATTCAAAATATTTAGAACAAAACAAAAATAGAATAAGCGAACCGATATGAAACGATAACTCAGGAAGCGCTGGATAGTATGAGGCTTTTCTTATTGTTAATAATAGTTTTTGTTTTGTTGGTTCTGGATTAAAAATTTTAGGTGTTAATTTTCTTATAACTTTCCACATCATAATTATACCAATTGCTTCAGCTATCATTGAACTGTATAGAATGATTGCTACTGGAGATATTTGAAGTTTAATTTCAAACAAGAAAACATATCCCAATAAAGCATTGATTACAATACAAATGAAAGATATTATTCCAATGGCTTTTGTATTTCCCAATCCCAATAAAAAAGAATTCATTGACATTGAAATGTAGTTCAGAATAATGATTGGAATTACGATAGGAATATTTTCTAAAAATAGTTGATAAATATCATTGCTATAAAAATTACTCACAAGATACGCTATGATTGAAAATAGAGTAGAAACAATAAATGCGTGTTTGAGAAATACGTTTATCGATTTTTGAAAAATACTTTTTGTTAATATTGGTTTATCGATGTTTCTGGAATAAAAGTTCTGAAAACTATCATTTAGTGAAAATCCATAAGATAAAGAGCATAGCAAAAATGCATCAATCAGTCCGATTGTTGCCAAATAAATTTCTCCTTTGAATGAAATTAGAAATACATCAGATAGTAGCAATAATTGTTCTGCCAAACCACAAAATATCAATGGTAACGTGTATTTGAATAATGATAACTTATCTGTTTTCATAAAAATTCAAATAACGGATCAATTCCTGCTTCGATGTGAATATTTATTTTTTGTAACGGATTTATGTTCCATTTCTTTGGAAAGATACAAGTCGCCATACTACCATACCTCACAGATGCAATTCGAGTGTTTTGTTTGAAAAATTCGGGTTTTGAGAAAAAAGAAACAACCGTATCAATATCGTAATCTGCAGTAAGAATAATATGGTAACTTTCTTCTTTCAATGGTGGTTTTATATTAAACAGAACCCTTTGATTGAATGAAATTGAGGCTATTAATTCTTGTTTTATGCTTGCTATACTATTGTTTAGGATATTATTTTCTACATCAAGCATAACCTTGTTTTCTGCGTAATAAGCAGGTAAGTCAAGTCTTTTTACATTACCATTCGTTGGAATTCTGATAATGTGTGGGTCATAGAACGTTAGAAAAATGGTTACAATCCAGTAAGCATTGTCCTCTATTTGACTATAAGATAGATTATCTAAGGTTATGTCATCATATTTTGTGAATATACTTTCGTAAATCGAAGAAACTTCTTTACAATCCAATATAATGCCGTCTGCTGGGGAATAAATTAGTTCATTGTTATTCTTTATTGGACGAATTGGGTCTCTAAAAAAATAATTTGAAGACAACTCTTCAATACTCATATTTTTGCATTCTGATTTTGCTTTTCTTGACCAAGTTGAAACTGATTGTGCCATTACAGTAAGTCGTTTTTATAAGAATGATAATTTACATTTAGAACCAAGCAAGAAAGCAAACCTCCTCCTTTAAGAAATTCTTCTAAATTAAAATAACATACTTCCATAGCATTTGCCGAAACTATTTCTTCAAGTCTATTGTTTTTGTCTCGTTCAAGTTTGTAGTCAGTGCTGTTTTTCTTTAAGAAATCAATATCCGAAGCATTTAGAATATAGTTGTTTACCCTCACACTATTCGTTAACCCTGTATGCGCTTGGTCGATAGTAATTGGTATAATCTCAACATATTTTTCAAGTTGTTTGAGTTCTTTTTTTGAAAATGCTTCTGTTGCCACAATAACTTTTTCCTTTGTTAAAGGAAATATGGCACAATCTAAATGATACATGTAAGGGTCTTTTAACTCAAGTTCTATGATTTCAAGTCCGAAATTATCTTTGAACCAAGCAAAGGCTTCTTTTTCGGTTCTGACCCCATAACCACCAATGTAAATGTTATCTCTAATAAACTTCATTTCAGCTTCTCCTTCAAAAATTTTGGGACATTTAATTGTGCTATATCCTAATTGTTCGAAAAAGTTTAAACCTAAAACTTCTTCTCCAATTCTATTTTCAGCATTAAAATTTGAACCGACAAATGTTGGTTTTTTGAGGTTATGCAAAACTATTCCGTTGTTTGCAACGTAAGTCAAATCTTGAAGTTTACTGTTTTTAGGATTTGGGAGCAAATAAACAAATCCTTGATTAGCAATAAACGAATAAACTTCCCACATTTCTCGTATAGCTTTTGGGGTATTTACGATAATTTCTAGATCGTTATATTCCTCCATCCATACATTGTTTCTTACTTCTGTAGAAAAGGAAGTTGGAATATTCATCATAAAAATTGGTGTCTGCAAAGCCTCATTCATAATTATATAGTATAGAATTTAAAATTTTTCTTGTAGAAATCAAAATCTTTGATTTCTCGATATTGATTGTTAACAAACAACTCCATTTGATTCGTGGAGTTATCATCGTTCAAATTGGTTGAACTACCAAAGGGATGACAAACAAAAATTTGTCTGTTCTTTAAATTCATTATTAAACGAAAAGCTCCTCCTTCTTCTGCATATAACTTCCCATTTTCAAAGTAAGGTCTTACACTATTAACAGAATCAGGTATGCCACTAATTGGAATAGCGACTTTACCTCGTTTAATAAACTGAATATCTTTCAAAAATGTATTTGGTTTAAAATATTTTGAAGCCCAAATTAAGCAATTTAATACTTCTTCGTTTTTTGCTATTTGGATTGTATCAGGATTTTTGGATGATACATAGTATTTTTCCTTGTAGTGATGATAAAACAAAGAAAACAAAGCGGCACCTTCGGAGTTAAAATCAGAATTTCCATCCCAATCTTTTAGTATTGAAATTAAGCGAGACAATTTCGGGTATTCGCGTTCATTTAAACAAAACAAAATAGTAAAATCAACATTTCGGATAATCGGCTTTATTACTTTGGTATCAAACAGAATTTGTTTCAGATCATTAATATTGATTTTTGTTTTGTCTTTTATGAGAGTCTTAATTCTTAAAGACCTTGAATTTTCGTTGAAATACAGTAGTCCCTTATGGTTTGATGATTGTGTATCTTCTTCACCTGCCACTTTAAAAGGAGATTGATTTGAAGAAACAAGGTAATCACATTTAGGATTTTCTCTGTAAATCAAGTTCTCAAAACCATAAAACTGATTAGTTATTTCTTTTTCAGATTTTAGTTCTATAAAATTCTGATAATGTACGTCATTATCTAATTTTTCTTGTTCGAGAGCATTATGGATAAATAGGATATTATCTTCAATGTCGATTGATACCAAATTCAGATATCCGTATCTTTTTTCAAAACACAGTCGTTTTATTTCAGAATTTGATTTGCATTTTGCTAACTCGTGATTGATTTCAGAACCAAGCGTTTTACCCAATAGTGGTATTCTTATAAATAAATACTCACCATTAATTTTTAAAATGTTACCCAATTTTGACTTATAGTATTTCTTTAAGATTGGAAACGGAAATTTACCGTAGAGTTTTATGGTATTTTTGTAATATTGAGATGTTAACTTTTCATCATGTCCATTAATAGTGAAATATTTAGATCTTAATCCAGTGACATTCAATTTATAAATGTCATACATTTCCGGATAATTAGCTGTAAAACCCCAAGCTGTTTTAAAGTTTGTTCCCATGAATATGGTGAAAGTACAAGGTAGGATGAATCCGTAAAGTTCAGTATTAGGTTGCTTTATTTTGATATGAACTTCATAAAAGGAAAATAGTCCCTCCATTTGTTGATGAGGATTAATAGCAATTTGTGCAGAACCATTTTCAGATTTACTTCTTGTAACAGCTATAATATTGGAGCCTTGCTTTTTAGGGATCTCAATTTTCCTGTTGTTACTTATGTAAGAATATGGTTTATCTAATTGAATTCCCAAAATTTCCATTATGTGTTGAGCTTTGATAATATCTATATCGGAAATTGGGAAAAGATTTCCTTTTAGCACTTCTTTTGGGTTTTCTTTTGCATATCTGCTTATCCCTCTACAATATGACTGAATCAAATCAAGATACTCTACGGAAATATTCTTTTTTAAGTTCTTTGCATATTTTTCAATTTCCAAAAACTCACAAATAAAATCAATATATGGAGCGTCCCAATCATCAATATTTCCGCTTTGCTTTCGGCTTGCCAATAACCATTGCTGAATGGTATAAAAGTCATCCTCACAATGCACATAAGCAATAGCGAATACGGCTTCACTATAGTTAACAGCTTCTATATGAGGAACCCCAAACTCGTCTCTGTAAATCTTTGTCATTTAGTTATCATTTTTCAAATAGCTCATTTTAACTCATAAATGCTGTTTGTCTATTTTAGCTTATCTCTTTAAAATATGTTAGATTCAAAGATAATTAATCCAATCATCAACAAATTGCGTGATACCGTAAATTGCAAAAAAAAAATTAATTTTATATCTCCCAATTTGTATTTATCGCCTAATCAAAATACTTCTTTATTTAAGAATTACGATTTAGCTATTTCTTTATTTTTAATAAAAAATAAAAATAAAGAAAATGGAAAAATAAAAACTCAGTGTTTTACCTAATTTTAGATAGTTATATTGCACCTTTCTAAAACCAAAAAATACCAACTCTCGTCGGTATTTCTAAATATTTTCTTCTTTTTAAAGTCCAGCCATTTCAAAGAATTTAGATAACTTGATATTCTTCGCCTCACAAATTCTAATTACAGTAATTAAACTAATTTGATAAGTGCCATCTTCTCTAATTCTTCTAACAGTCTTTTCGTCAAGATTATTTTCGGTTGCAAACTGACTATTATTATTCAGGGGAATAACCCACGTATCCCTTATAAATTCAACAATCTTTCTATTTGTAACTTTCATAGAAACAAATAAAAGTGATATTCTATAAAATAATTCGGACTCAAATCCGAATTATCGATATTTTTCATATATTTGTACCACAAGTTACAAGGGTGTAACTTTGCGATAGTTCAAAAAAAATATAGAAGCTATTGCTTAGATTCTCGACTAGAAAACTGGCACTTTTCAGAAAGCGACGAGTTGATAAGTAAATGTGCCCACGACTTCGGCGTGGGCTCGCTTATCGTTGCTTGGTATGCCAGTACCACTAGTCGGTAAGTTGAGTTCCACGCTTTTTCTTTTGTAATAAACTAAAAGAAATGAGGGTCAAGATGTATGTAGAATTCTTCTTAGCAGATATAAGCAGTTCCTTCCAGCAATAATTTTGCTAAACAGACACTGCTTATGAAAAGAACAAATACTTTGCCCCGAAAGTTAACCGATTTTCAGTTGTACGAACTGCTTAAAAAAGGCAATCCGCTTGCTCTGGAACACATTCATCTGCGTTACAAAAGACTTCTTTTCTGGTTAGGATGGCAGGTGCTGAAAGATGATTTCGTAGTGAATACCATTGTTCAGGATACCTTTCTCAAATTGTGGCTGCACCGCGACACCATTGAAACGCCTGATCATATTACCGGCTTCTTACGCTTTGTGATGAAAAGGGATTGTATCGCGTATGTCACTGCTCCCCGGAATAAATTCAGCCGATTAATGGCATCTCTTGACAGTTTTGAGAATTATCAGGATTATCTTGCAGGTTACGATCCTCTGAAAGATAAGGAGTATTTGCATAGCCAGGAATCCGATCAAAAAAAATTCGATGAAATAACAAAGGTTTTACCCGTACTGAATCCCAAAAGAAAACACTTGATAGAACTCTGCCTTGAATATGGCTTTCAGTACAAACCCATCGCAGAAGCAATGGGAAGCAGCGTGACAGGTATCAGCACAGAGATAAGCAAAGCCATAGATGAGCTTCGGAAAATTCTTAAAATCACTTCTTTTGAGCAGCCACAGGAAAAAGTTTTTGATAAAGAAGAGCAGACAGAAAAACTCAGCAGTCAGCAACTCGAGATTATCAAAAGAAGATTTGAGCAGAAATCCTCTTTTGCGGTAATTGCAAAAGAACTCAAGTTACCTGAAAAGGAAGTCCATCGGGAATTTCTGTACGCCTATCAGCATCTGCAAAATCAAAACAATTCTCAAATACCCATTTGATATGGAAAAGTCTACGATAACCCTGACCCGAAAAATTCAGCTGCTGATTGATGTTCCATCTGATGATAAAAACCAAATGTGGGAAAAGCTCTACCGGTATCAGAACCGCTGTTTCCGTGCGGCTAATCTGATTGTTTCCCATCTTTACGTGCAGGAAATGATTAAGGATTTCTTTTACCTCACCGAAGAAATCCAATACAAGCTGGCTGATGAAAAAAAAGATGAAATGGGAATCTTCAACCGTTCTAAAACAAACACCACAGCACGGCTGGTCTTCGACCGTTTCAAGGGAGAAATTCCCACAGACATTCTGGGATGCCTGAACAATACGATCCAATCCACCTTTTCCAAGAACAAAGCCGAGTATTGGCAAGGATCAAAATCCTTAATGAACTTTAAGAAAGACATTCCCATCCCGCTACCGGTCAAGTGTATCAGCAAAATGAAGTACAATCCTGAAAAAAAAGCGTTCAGCTTCAATATGTTTGCGATTCCCGTTAAAACGTATTTAGGAAAAGATTTTTCTGATAAACATTTGGTATTGGAACGCCTCTTAAGAGAAGACATAAAGCTGTGTAACTCACAGGTTCAACTGAAAGATGGTAAAATCTTTTGGTTGGCTGTATTTGAATTTGAAAAGGACGACCACGGTTTAAAACCCGAAATCATTGCTGAAGCATCATTGTCATTAGAGCATCCAATCGTGGTAAAAGCCAACAATGCGCAAATGAATATTGGTTCGAAAGAGGAATTCCTCTACCGCAGGTTGGCGATACAGGCCAGTAATAGAAGGATTCGAGCCGGAGTCGCTTATTCCCGTTCAGGACACGGAACCAAACGGAAACAGAAGTCACTGCACAAAACAGAGAATCTGGAAAATCGTTTTGTCAGTCACCGACTTCATTTGTACAGCCGTATGCTGATTGATTTCTGCATCCAGCAACAGGCGGGCACACTGATTCTTAAAGATCAGGAAGACAAAATAGGAATTGCAAAAGAACAGGAATTTGTGCTACGCAACTGGAGCTATTATGAACTGCAGACCAAAATAAAATATAAAGCAGAAAAAGCCGGTATCGAATTGATCATCGGATAGCTAAAAAAATGAGGGTGCTTGTAAACCCGTAGGGTGAGGTCTTGTACACTCACTGAATACTTAACAGTATATACAACGGCGTGGGTCTCTTTTTATACCAAAACTTTAGCACTGGAATATTGAAGATCCAATGTCTGTTCTTTCAAAAACCTCTAACTCTGTGAGTCTTATTCACCTTCTTGCGAGCTTATAATTTTTTTCCATTTGCTGTAACAGTTGTTTGAACTTCGAAAGCTTTATCTGTAGTTTAATAATACGAATGATTGCTATTTCATACAAAAACATCTATTTTGATTGAAATAACGAACATCCGAAAATAACACTTGATTATTTACAAATTCAATTGATAAGAAATAGAACGGCCACCACCCGATTTTATAAAAACTCCAATTTCGGAAAGATGTTGTAAATCTCTGGTTGCGGTGGCTTTAGAGATTTTGTTGATAGACATATACTTTTTTGCATTCATTCCGCCAACAAAAGAATTTTCTCCCATTTCTGTCATTTTCTGAATAGCCTTCAATTCTCTTTCATTAAGTTGGTTTTTAAATTGATCGAAAAACAAAGTTTTCTTCAAAGTAAAAAGTGCTTGATTTTTAGAATCGAGTAAAGCATCCTGCAATATTGAGCAAAAATAAAGCATCCACCTGTTTACCTCAAGATTTCGCTGAGCCAGCTTTAATTCTTCGTAGTAACGGTTTTTATCCTTTTCAATAGATTTTGAAATGCTAATAAAAACAGGGGTTTCAAGTTTCTCGGACAAAGCTTTTTCCGCTAAAGCACGTCCGATTCTCCCATTTCCATCTTCAAAAGGATGCAGCGTCTCAAAATATAGATGCGCTAATGCCGAAAGCACGACACCTTCTCCAATTTTCCCAATGTCGTTCATTTCAAAGTCATTATACCATTTCAAAAACTTCGGTATCATCACTGGCAAGTCCTCAGAAGGTGGCGCTTCATAATGGATGACGAAATCACCAAATTTACCGGAGACCACTTGCATTGGCTCAATTCCAGTTCGAAATTGTCCGGCATTAATTCCTTTTTCATTTTCCATCAAGATATGGTGCCAGTCCAAAAGTATTTTTTCGGAAATTGGCTTGTGATAGCTGTTTTGGATTTCTATCATCAAATGTGCAATAGCATTTGCCTTTTTGTTCCGGTTGTTTTGATGGTAATCTTTGATACCTAAATTGGCTTTCAGTGAGGACATCACATCTTCTCGACTAAAATATTCGCCTTCAATTTCTGATGTTTTTAGTGCTTCAGAAAGCATAATTTCAGCAAATAAATCTTGTTTATTTTCTTCAGAAAAGCCCATCACAATTCCAGATATTTCGCCCAAATCGTGCGCAAACTGTTGAATCAGCGGAACGATTTCTGACTTACTAAATACGAATGTCGGGAAATCTTCTGATTGCCAAATATATTCCATGAGCTGATTAAATAATTCATTTGGCTCAAATATACTAAAATATATGAGCCGATTAATGTTTTTAATCGGCTCACTATTTTGTTTTTTGAAAGAATCAGCATTTTTAGTATTATATTTCTTGAGATTTATTTGCATTCGTTAACCACGTTTTATTAATTTATTTTGATTTCATACTCGCTTCATATCCATCTCTAAACCGCAGAAAATCTTCTGCTTTTTTAGGATTACTCTTTATCCACAATTGCATCACTTGAGTGTTTTCGTCCAATATTTTTATTTCATTTTCATCGAAGATTTTTTTTCCTTCATCAGCAATTTCTTTTAGGATCTCTTGTCGTAATTCGCTTTTGGCTTTGATGCTTTCTTTGTACCATTTGGTTGCGAAAGCGATGGACGCACCAAATACTAAAACCGCAAAGACAAAGACTCCAATTCCGCTCCAAATAAATTTCTTCTTCCATTTTACATCCTTTCCAAAATTTTGTAAACCTTCGCTAGTTTCTTTAGCTAGCACTGTCTCTATCTGGGTAGGAATACTGGCAAGAAATTCAGCTCTTTTGATTTGCTCTAACTCATAAAATCCCAATGTCTCACTGTGAATTTCTTTTACGACTTCAAAGTCTAATTGAAGTTGGCCAATTGCTAATAAAAAATCTTCAATGTTGGATTTCAATTCGGCATTAGATTCCCTATTCTCCAAATTTGAGGCAACGTTATTCTCATTTGATTTTATTACATTTTCCAAAATTTCCATTCCGCTACTTTTGGATTCTTGATTTTCATTTTCCATATTGATTCTTTTAAAATTTTTGATTATCGTCTTAATTTTCGCTTCTTTTTCCAGAGTTCATCTTCGTCCTGTGAAACATAGGTTGGACTAAGGAAGTCACCCAATAATCCACCTGCAATTTCTATTAAGCTTTCATTTTTTTCTGATTTCAGATGATTACTTGCATCATTTATAACACTATTTTGATTCAATGATTTTACCGTATCACCAAGATCAGAATCTATTGCAGAAAGAGAGAACCCGACATTTTTCAGAAAGAAGAATCTGTTTTTCTCTTGACTACTCCCAATTTTATTTATCCAAAAGTCTTGAATTTCATTTTTTTGACCGGCTATAAATTCTCCTTTGTATTTAATCTTTACAGAGAATCCTTTTTCTTGCATATTTTCCCGAAATTCCTTTAAATTGTCAGCGTGTTTTTGTGCTTCCCTTACCGCTTTTTTCATTTCAAATACAGATTTTATCTCAGAAATTTTCAGCTGGTTTGAGATTTCAGATAATTTGTAACCAGCTTTATAGATCCTATCAGTTTGATGATTTTTGTCCTTTTCCATCACAATGCGCATTCCCGAAATTCCATCTTTGACATTTGAAGACAATTGAACTTCAAAACCTTTTTTCTTCATTTCTGAGATGAGATTATCAAAATTATCTTCTGACCTAATGGCTTCGGTCAAGCTTTTAAGCATCTCCGCTTTTTTGTGAATTCCAATTTCGACATCGGTTAACAATCCTTTCTCCTTACAGACTTTCCGAACAGCTTCCCCGAATCTTTTCCCGATGTCGTGTGATTTTACCGTACATTTTCCCGAAATATTAATCCTGTTCACGATAAAATGAATATGTTTTTGTTTGGTGCTGTTATGAATATCCAGCCGAAATTGATTATTTGCAGTCACACCAATTTTTTCTAAAGCTTTGCTGGCGATTTCTGCAAATTCTTTATCTGTCAATTTTCTCCCGATTTCGTCCGGCTGAGAAATGTAGCCAGTCAGTGCCCATTTTTTCACTTTTGGATTTCGTTCTGCAACGGTTTTCATTTCCTGAAACTGACCTTCTGAAGTTGAACTCAAAAGATTATTTGAAGAAACCATTTCGGCTGTTCCTTTGTCATTGCCATTATATTCCAAAGCAATTTTTGTAATGGTTCTTGTGGTTGCAGAATTATTCATTTTCCTGAGTTTTTGAATATAAATATTGATGAACCAATTCGATTAGATTTTCAATTTTCATTAAAATTTCTTTCTTATTTTCAAAAACATTCCATTCTCGATTTCGTAAAAGATTGGTGATTTTTTTGAAATGAGTTCCATATTGAAGCAAGACTTCATCGGTTTGAAATTCATTGATTTTTAATTCTTTTTCAAACAAAACATATCGGATATACGTTGATAGTTTTAGCGGATATTTTTCTTGTTTCTCAAGTAGAATTTTATATTCAGAATTGGTCATTCTTATTGAAATAACTTTGTCCAGTTTTTTATTTTCTTTGGTCTTCAAGCCACCTTTCCGACCTAATTCTTGAAAATGTTTTTTTCTTTTTTCCTGAGCAATTTTGTTTTCATTTTCTTTGGTAGCTTGCTTTATAAAGTCTTGTAAAAATTCATTTTTCATTTCTTTAATTTTATTGTGTTTCAAAACATTTCTGACGATAGGAAGAAATCAAAAATCCCAATTTTGCAATCAGCGTATCCGCTTATTGTAAACTTTGGGTACTTTTTGCACTAGCTACCCACCGTATTTTACCTGTATTTATTTTACTCACCTTCTCCTGTATCTAATCTGCCTCTCGTTGGATGGACTTTTGTGAATCAGCCAGTCATTTAAGTCTTTAAAATCTGAGTACAAAGTCCTACAATCTTCTGCTATTTCATTTTCGTTTTTAATCATTTCAACAGCACGATTTCCGGCTTCGTCATTGTCAAAATAAAGCTCAATATTTTCATAATTTCCAAGTGAATTTTTAATATTGTGAATCATCGAAACGGAATTCAAAATAATATAATCAAAAGGTTTTTTTTCTAAAGATTTCTCTACATTTTTAAATGAAAGAAAATCAAAAAATCCTTCAAAAATCCGAAGTGAATCAGAACCGTTTTTAATGGTTGAAGTATCTTTTTTACCCAAGCAGATTTTTGAATATTTATTTCGAATTTCATAACCGCCAGAATTGTTCTTGAAACCGATTCCAAAATAATTTTTATTATTCATTTGGTAATGAACTTCCTTTAAAAATTGAGTTTGATTTTCAACTTTTCTTTCTTTCAAGTATTCCAGTAAAGCAGGATGCTGAATCTCTTTTGATTCAAGTATCTCATAATTTTTAGTAAGGTCTTGTAACTTATGATTAGGAATTCTTTGCTTTTGAAAAGAAGAAAAATTCTGATCCTCTGCCCAAATTAAAATTTCACTTGCGGTCTTGTTCAGATATTTTTTCAAAAGATCTACGTTAGTTCCGCCGATCCCTTCTGAAAATAGATACCAATAATTTAAACTTTTATTCAATTTAAAAGAGGCTTGGGATTCGGTGGCAAAGGGGTTGAGATACCAAGCTTCTTTTTCATTTTGTTTCGTGGGAAGGTGTCCGAGAGAAAGGAGGACTTCTTCCAACGGGATTGTATTTAATTGTCTACAATTCATAGCTGTAAATTTTCCGTGTTTTGAGTAAGATGTTTTTTGTTGAATTGTTGAGAAAATCTTGTAACTTATTGATTAAATATAATTTATACACTCAACAAATGTTCAACAATTCAACAAACTAGAGGTTTTCCACTCAACAAACATTCAACAAAAAAGTTGGGTCTAAAAGTTTGTTGAGGATTTTGTTGAATTTTAAGTGTTTGATTTTCTATGCTTTATCATTTAATTCAACATTTCAACATATTTATTAAGTATAAAACTCTTTTTTATGTTGAAATAGCGACCGACTGAATTGTTTTGGTAAAATATTCCTGCAAAATCAATATCGTACCTGATGTAGGTCAAACCATTGTTTTGCGGATTTAGTTTCCAAGTTTCTTTCAATAGATTTCGAATGTCATTTCTTGTCCAGTAAGTTGGGCGAAACATTCTATTCATCATATTCAGCAAGTCTTGCGGAACGACATTGATTTCTTCATCATTATTGCTTTCAAAAAACTCAAATAGTAATTCTATGATTTTAGATTCGAGTTTATTATTGTTTTTGAAAACTAATTTCTGAAGTGCTTTTGTTCTGATCTCTTCTGCAGAAAACCACATTCTTGTTTTCTTTTCTGTGGAAAACGGTCGTTCAATTAAAAATCTTAGAAAATGGGGGATTTCGGAATTTAGGTCATTTAAGAACTCAGTATTTTCGGTTTTAATTGGATTGATTTTTAAAATCCAAAATCGGATTTCGTTTTCATCAATTTGAATAAAATTTTCTTCATTATTAGAACACAGAATGAATTTACCAAAGAATTCTACTTCCTCCCGATCTTTTCCTTTAGCCTCTTTTTTATCTTTGTCCGTCGTCGAAAGGTATTTCAGACGCTCCGTAATTTCTTTTTTGTCAAAGAAAACTTCATCAATTGCTACGATCAACATAGAAGTCCAATCCGAATTGAACTGGCTGCTGAAAGAGTCACTTTTTATGTAGGTCATATTTAATCCAAAGATTGATTTCATCCATTTTATGAAAGTGGATTTTCCGGTTGATCTTTCTTTGCTGACAAGACAAAGTATTGGAAGAATCTGTGTTGGATTTTGCATTAATATTTTAATATAGTCTAAACCCAACTCCAATTGTTCTCCAAAAATATGTTCCATAAATTTTAAGGTAAATGGAATTTTTTCTACAGGTGAATCCATTTCTACAATCTCATTCGACGGCTGGTATGGAATTTCCTTGTAAGTATTGTAGAACCCATCAATAATCTGCTGGTATTGTAAATGGGAGGGGATGCAACAAAAGCCATCGTACTTGGCAACTTTTGAAAAATAAACTTTCCCATAATCACTGATAATGGTTTCACGATTCCATCGAACAAGTATCGAAATTTTGTCTCCTGAAATGAGGGGTTTTTCAATTGTTTTGTAGTAAGTTGTACCAACTCTGATATAGGGGATTTTTTGGCTCATCTTTGTAGATTTTGGTTAGAATCCACATTTCCCTTTCTTGAATTTTTTCTGAAACAGGCTTCCGCTTCAGATTGAATTTCTTGTAAGGTTTTCTTCTTTCCTTTAGAAATCCAATCCAACAATTCGTCCTCAAAAAAGTAAAGCTTCTTGCCATTTTTATAACAAGGAATCAATCTTTTCCGTACCAAAGTGTAAACTGTAGGTTTAGCTTTGCCGATAATCTGGCAAGCTTCTACAATATCAATCGGAATTCTTTTTACGGGAATGATTGGAGTTTCTCTCCTTTCTACGAGAAATTTAATTTCGGCTATTTCGCTAACCAGATGCGCAACTGCCCTTGGCAGGTTTTCAAATGAAATGTCATTGCTATCCATAACTATTGTTTTTAATTGTTATGGTGCAAAGAAAAAAAGTGATTCCTCTGTGATGGCTATAAACACGCAATCACAGAGGAATCACTTTACATACACTTCATTTTGTGATTTCTTATGTTTTTTGGTAATCTGTAAAGTCTTCTTGAATTTTGATATTACCTTTTTGAGGTTCATCTTTCAAATGTGACTTGATACTATCTAAATCAATATCATCAAGCGAAACAAATACAGTTTTTAATAATTTTGAAATTTCTTCCTGTTTTATTGGTCTAAAATAATTCCAAATATTCCAACCGAAATGATAAAGATCTAGATTAGATAATTCTTTGGTTTGGACAGAAATATCGATAGAAATCTCTTCTCTTTTTGAGTATAAACTTACGGCATTACAAAGTGCATCAAGATCTTCATCTGTTACATATAATGCAAATTGATTCCGAGTGTATTCCAGAGCAATTTGTAGTTTCACAATGTCATTCTGTTGCTTTTTCTGGAGTTGAGTTTTTCTTATAGATTCAAGATTAACGGATTCTGTAGTTTGATTCACAAAGTTTTCCTCCGAATTTTCAACTAAATAGATTGGTACGTTTTCATCAACTATTTGTTCTTGATGCTTCTCCTTTATATTCTCAAGATTTTCAGATAGAATAAAATCTTCAGTAGAATTTTCGGAACTACCTTTTTTAAAGAAAATCTTTCTGAATAAGATAATTATTCCATCAAGAAATAAAATGATAATTGCAAAAATTAAGATACTTAGTGCCGTAATTGACCAAAATACAATATTTGCGGTGTATTCGTCTCCACCCTTACCAAGAAATGATAGCCTTGCAACAACTCCTACAAATACACATACCAGTAATACAGAAAGGTAAATAACAATATAATCAAAATGTTTAAAGTGCATTTATAAGTTTTTTAAATGAATAGCGGTAGAAGCTTTATTTTTCTTTTCATCAACAACCTTTGCGTAAACCTGCGTTGTTTTTACGTTCGTATGACCAAGCATTTTACTGACGGTGTAAATGTCAGTTCCACTCGAAAGTTGAAGTGTTGCAAAAGTGTGTCTAAAATTATGAAAAGTTATTTTTTTGGTAATTCCTGCACATTCAATCCATTTCTTGAGTGGTCGGGAAATCCACGCCGGATTAGTCAGATTTTTAAAAATCAAATCATTTGGAAGACCTACTTTACCACAAAGTTGTAATGCTTGATTAGACATCGGCATATATTCTACACCTTTTGTCTTTTTTTGAGTAAAGTTTATTTTTGCTTGATCGTTTTCAATTGTTATTTCTTTCCACTTTAGTTTCTGAATATCGGAATGTCGTAAACCTGTTAACGCTGAAAAAAGGGCTGCTCGTTTAAGAACTTCAAGTGCGCACGGCGTCTCAACTAAAGTATTAAGTTCATCAAGTGATAAATATTCTCGTCTTGATTCCTCGTGGGGAATCGCCTTTATTTTAGCAGAAATATCAGTCGTAAAATATCCATCAATAAAAGCTTGTTTTAATGCAGCTTTGAATACAGAAAAATAAGTTGAAGCCGTATTTTGAGAAATAGTCTCTTCCTTATTACTACCGCTTTTAGCAGTCAACAAATATGATTTAAAGTGTTCACAGAATTTTGTATTGATCTGGGAAAACATAATTTTTTCGCCACCAAAATCCTTTAGAAATTCTATCGAACGATACCAATTTACTTGAATGGATTCGGAATTGTTTTTATGTCGTTTATTAACCAACCGATCAACATATCCCACAAAATTCTCCTGCGATTTTTCTTTTTGTTCTACTTGAATTTTGTCAAGTTCGCTGTAAAGTTCAATATTATCATATTCTCTCTGACGTAATTTACGAAGAGAATCTGCATAAAACATTGTCTCGCGGTCATTTTCACTTTTGCAAACGATAATACCATTGTCGTCTCTTTTAGGTTTAAATGAAACGGATTCCTCAGTTGTTCTTGCAGGTCTTTTTTTATCAAAATCTACGGTTGTGACGCTTCGGTTCAAATATTCCCGAATTCTTTGAACTTTATCTTTACCCGGAACAATCACTGGATAACTTTCCAAATAAATAAACCATTCTTTTCGGAATTCGGCTTTTCGCAATCGTACGGTAACTTTGGTTTTCAATAACTCTTTCATTTTCCGTCAAAAATTTTATCAATTAAATTTTTAGGAACATACACGAAACTTCCAACTTTCTTTGTCGGAATTTTGTTTCTTTTAATTAGGTTCGTTACAGTTCCTGGATCAGCGTAGAATTTTGAACTAATTTCGGAAATTGTATAACAATTACCAACTTCAAAATTGGGTTTCTCAATTATTATCTCCTTTTCTTCTGGCATTTCAACTGCCGTAAACATTTGTTCTATATCAATTTTGCTTACACGGGTAAGTCGCTCTCCCAAATTGATGGCAGGTATTTTTTTACTTTTAATTAATCTATGAATCGTGTTTTTTGAAATTCCAAAAAGCATTTGCGCTTCACTCACGGATATATATGGTCGTGCTTGCAATTCAGCAATTTTAGAAACTGAGTTTTCCAACAGGTTTTTTTTTGCTTCGATTTCTTTTGCTAATTGTTTTTGCCTTTTCCCCATCTTTTCCGAGCAATATTTACTGCAAAATCTGGTGGTAACTGTTTTTGCTTCAAATGGCTTCTGACAAAATTCACAAAGTTTAGGTATTTTAAGATTACTGAAGCCCATAATTCAACTCATTTAAATTTAAAAATATGCATTAGCACAATTAAGACACGATAAGAGCCACATTGTCCGTAATTAAGATGCGGTACAAATAGGAGACAAAAATACAACAAAAATTGATTAAAATCAACCATTAATAAAAATTGTCAAAACAATAAAAATCGCCGTAAACATTACGTTTACAGCGATTTGTTAATTTATTTCAATCGATATTAATCGATGATGATTGCTACTTACTTGACTTCTTCGAAGTCTGCATCCTGTACATCTTCAGCTCCTCCTCCATTATTGGTATCTCCAGGATTTTGAGCACCTGCTTCAGCACCTGGCTGTTGACCAGCGGCATATAATTCTTCAGAAGCTGCCATCCATGCTGCATCTAAAGCTTCTGTTTTAGCTTTAACATCATCTGCATTTTTAGCTTCAAAAGCTGTTTTCAATTCTCCGTGAGCTGCTTCAATTGCTGCTTTCTTGTCAGCGGATAATTTCTCACCGAATTCTTTCAACTGCTTTTCAGTCTGGAAGATCAATCCGTCAGCTTTGTTGAAGATCTCAACTTCTTCTTTTCTCTTAGCATCTGCTGCAGAGTTTTCCTGAGCTTCTTTCTTCATTCTTTCGATTTCTTCGTCAGAAAGACCTGAAGAAGCCTGGATTTTGATCGTTTGTTCTTTCCCGGTTCCTTTATCCTTAGCAGAAACGCTTAAGATACCATTCGCATCAATATCGAAAGTTACTTCAATTTGAGGAACTCCTCTTGGTGCCGGTGGAATATCTGCAAGATCAAATCTACCGATCTCTTTGTTATCGTTGAACATTGCTCTTTCTCCCTGTCCTACTCTGATGCTTACAGCTGGCTGGTTGTCAGAAGCTGTAGAGAAAACTTCAGATTTCTTAGTTGGGATCGTAGTGTTTGCATCAATTAATTTAGTGAATACAGAACCCATTGTTTCGATACCTAAAGAAAGCGGCGTAACGTCAAGAAGTAATACATCTGTTACATCTCCTGTCAATACTCCTCCCTGAATAGCAGCTCCAACAGCAACTACCTCATCCGGGTTAACTCCTTTTGAAGGTTTTTTACCGAAGAATTTTTCTACTTCTTCCTGGATGATCGGGATTCTTGTAGAACCACCTACTAAAAGTACTTCATCAATATCAGAAGTTGATAGACCTGCATCTTTCAATGCTTTTGCTACCGGCTCCATAGATCTCCTTACAAGATCAGCAGCTAACTGCTCAAATTTAGCTTTAGTTAAAGTCTTCACTAAGTGTTTAGGACCTGTAGCTGTAGCCGTAATATAAGGTAAGTTGATCTCAGTCTGAGGAGAAGAAGATAACTCGATTTTTGCTTTTTCAGCAGCTTCTTTTAATCTCTGAAGGGCAATAGCGTCAGTTTTAAGGTCTACTCCTTCTTCAGCTTTGAATTCATCAGCCATCCAGTTGATGATCACATCATCAAAGTCATCACCACCTAAGTGAGTATCACCGTTTGTAGACAATACTTCAAATACACCGTCTCCTAAATCAAGGATAGAGATATCGAAAGTACCTCCTCCAAGGTCATATACAGCAATCTTCTGATCTTTGTGGCTTTTATCCAAACCATAAGCCAAAGCAGCTGCGGTAGGCTCGTTAATAATTCTTTCTACTTTAAGACCTGCAATTTCTCCAGCTTCTTTAGTAGCTTGTCTCTGTGCATCGTTGAAATAAGCAGGAACAGTAATTACTGCTCTTGTTACCTCCTGGCCAAGATAATCTTCTGCAGTTTTCTTCATTTTCTGAAGAGTCATTGCAGAAATTTCCTGTGGTGTATATTCTCTGTCGTCGATTTTTACTTTTACGGTATCATTCGGTCCTGCTACAACTTCATAAGGTACTCTTGAAATTTCTTTAGCATCTTCCTTAAAATGAGTACCGATAAATCTTTTGATAGAGTATACAGTTTTCTTTGGATTGGTTACAGCCTGTCTTTTTGCAGGATCTCCTACTTTTCTTTCTCCATCTTCTGTAAATGCTACGATAGACGGAGTCGTTCTTTTACCTTCTGCGTTAGGAATAACAACAGGGTCTTTACCCTCCATTACAGCAACACAAGAGTTGGTTGTTCCTAAGTCAATTCCAATTATTTTACTCATAATATTTTATTTTTTCTAATTTTTATATTTTAATTTACACTCTCAATTTCTCAATATCTATACCATTCAAAAATTTGTGACAAAATGACAGAATCAACATTATGTACCGCAAAAAACATATTTGAGATTATGTTAAATGGTACTATTCAAGACAGTTTGAACATCTGGGGACACTTAAAAATTAATCAAAGTTTAACCTTATAAATATGAATTAAACATTATGAATTACTATTTTTGATAAAATATAAACTTTAGAATGTCAGTACACTTTAATCCGCGAGATATTACATGGCTTGCCTTCAATGAAAGGGTTTTACAGGAGGCCATGGACGAAAATGTCCCTTTACATTTAAGAATACGTTTCCTGGGAATTTTTTCCAACAATTTAGACGAATTTTTCAGAGTACGTGTAGCCGGATTAAAGCGTGCAATGGATTTTAAAGAAAAAGTAATCGCAGAATCTTTCTATCAGCCCCCTTCAAAAATCCTTCAGCGGATCAATGAAATTGTGATCAGACAGCAGCAGAATTTCGATAAGACCTGGAAACACATTCAGGTTGAAATGGCTGGTCTTAAAGTTTCTATTAAAAATTCTAAAAACCTCACTGCCAAGCAGAAGGAATTTGTAAGACAATATTTTGACGAAGTTGTGGAATCCAATGTCATTCCTATTCTTCTTCATGAAAATACTCCAATGCCTTATCTAAGGGACAAAAGTCTTTATCTGGGTGTTGCCATGAGAAAAAAAGACTGGCAGTATTCCAGTAATTATGCAATTATTGAAATACCTTCCCGTTTTGTAGGAAGATTTGTCCTGCTGCCAACGGAAGATCCGGAGGAAAAAAATGTCATGCTTCTTGAGGATGTTATTACCTTCAACCTTCCGCATATTTTTTCTTATTTTGGATATGACGAATTTTCTGCCAATGCTTTTAAAGTAACAAAAGATGCTGAACTGGAACTGGATAATGATATCCGTACCAACTTCGCAGAAAAAATAGAGAAAGGCCTTAAAAACCGAAGAAAAGGAAAGCCAACCCGTTTTGTCTTTGATAAGGATATGGATAAGGCGCTCCTGGAGCTGCTGATCCGTAAATTGAATTTAACAAAGAAAGACAGCATTATTCCGGGTGGAAAGATTCATAATTTCAAACATTTTATGGATTTTCCAGATGTTTTTGAAACCTATGAGAGACCTGTAGAAAGATCATCCTTTACCCATCAGGCTTTTGAAAACGGAGAAAGGGTGACAGATGTTATTTTAAAGAAAGATGTCCTGCTTTCTTTCCCCTACCACAAATACAACCCTGTGATTGATCTTCTGCGTGAAGCAGCTATGGACCCTGATGTAAAATCTATACAAATTACAGCGTACCGGCTTGCCAGCAACTCAAAAATAAGTAATGCACTGATCTATGCTGCAAGAAATGGCAAGGAAGTAACGGTGATGCTGGAACTTCAGGCAAGGTTTGACGAAGAGTCCAATCTGAAATGGAAAGAAATGTTTGAGCCTGAAGGAATTACTGTTCTCGTGGGTCTTCCCAACAAAAAAGTACACGCCAAACTCTGTGTAATTAAAAAAAGAGCTCACAATAAAACTCTTCAATATGGTTTTGTAAGCACCGGAAATTTCAATGAAAAAACAGCAAGAATCTATGGTGATCATTTATTGATGACAGCCGACCGCGCCATCATGGCAGATATCAATAAGGTCTTCAATGTCCTGAAAAAACCTAAAGATGATTTCCTGCCTGTTTTAAAAACCTGTAAAAATTTAATGATCTGTCCACAGTTCATGCGTGAAAAGATCGTTCATCATATTGATAAGGAAATTGAAGAAGCCAAAGCAGGAAGAAAAGCTGAGATCATCATCAAAGCCAATTCGATGAGCGACAGAGCTCTGATTGAAAAACTTTATGAAGCCGCCTATGCCGGAGTAGTCACGAAAACCATTGTAAGGGGAATCTACTGTCCGGTCAATCAGAAGGAATTTAAAGAAAAGATTAAGGCCATAAGCATTGTAGATGAATATCTGGAACATGCCAGGGTAATGTACTTCTACAACAAAGGAGCAGAAGACATATACATCTCTTCCGCAGACTGGATGACCCGGAACCTGGACTACAGAATAGAGGCCGCAGCGAAGATCACAGACAAAGAACTGAAAAAAGAATTAAAAGATATTCTTGACATTCAGTTGAGAGATAATGTAAAAGCTCGTATTTTAGACAAAAAATTGAGCAACGAGTATGTCAGGAATGATAAAAAGGAATGCCGTTCTCAAATAGAAACCTATACATATTTAAAAGCTAAAACAAGCAAAAAATGAAGATTGCAGCGATAGACATAGGAAGCAACGCCGCCAGACTTCTGATCAATGAAGTAAGGATCAGCAACAGAAAACCTGAATTTATAAAACTTAATCTTCTAAGAATTCCGCTGCGACTGGGCATGGATGTTTTTACCATGGGAATGATTGGTGAGGAAAGAGAAAAAATGGTCATCGATTCTATGAAGATCTTCAGCGACCTTATGAAGATCTATAAAGTGGATCACTACCGCGCCTGCGCCACCAGTGCCATGCGTGATGCCTCGAACGGAAATGAGATCATCAAACAGGTTCGGGAGACTTCCGGAATTAATATAGAGATCATCTCAGGAGATGAGGAAGCAACACTTGTCTATGAAAACCATGTTGCAGAAGGACTGGACAAAGAATTTGCCTATCTTTACATTGACGTGGGAGGAGGTTCCACAGAGCTTACCTTTTACGAAAACGGAAATATGATCTATGAAAAATCTTTCAATATCGGAACGATCAGGCTTCTTAATAATCTGGTAACGCCGGAAAACTGGCAGGAAATGAAAGATGCGATCAAGGAAAATATTGTCAGTAAAAAACCTATTGTTGCTATTGGTTCAGGAGGAAACATCAATAAGGTTTTCTCGATGAGTAAAACGAAAGATGGAAAACCTATGACACTTTCTCATCTTAAAAAGGTCTACAAGGAATTTAATGAGCTTTCTGTGGAAGAAAGAATGACAAAACATACCCTTCGGGAAGACAGAGCTGATGTTCTTGTCCATGCTTTAAGGATCTTTAATAACGTGATGTCATGGTCAGATATTAATAGAATATTTGTTCCTAAAATTTCAGTAGCTGATGGATTGATCCATAATATTTACAGCAAGCTGCACGAAAAAAAATAAATTTCTTATATATTATATTTAAAACCAGTCTTCTATGGCTGGTTTTTGTTTATTGTACATGCTCGTTTCAGGCATTCCTTAATATTCTTACTATCTGAAGTATTTCTTAATGTTTAAGATTGAAATTGCTTCGCTTTGCTCAATGACGATACATTTGTACAATATTCTGGCGATAAATCCGTGCAGATTGGTAAAATCTGCGGTAATAAAATGAGTACTATACTACTTTTTTTTAAAATACAGATTTTTTACTGTAAATTTAAAGTAAATCAAAAAGTCATACGTCATACATAATATCAACAGAGAAAAATGAATCCGATCAAAATAATTCTTACAGGTGCAACCGGCATGGTAGGTGAAGGTGTTTTAATGGAATGCCTTGAAAATCCCAATGTTTCAGAAATACTTAGTGTAAGCAGAAAACCATCCGGAAAAACACATGCCAAGCTGAAAGAATACTTAGTTCCGGATTTCCTGGCCATAGATCTCCACGATGAAAACCTTAAAGGATATGATGCCTGTTTTTTCTGCGCAGGGATCAGCAGTGTTGGAATGAATGAGGAAGACTATACAAAGATCACATATGATACTACTCTACATTTTGCTAAAGCTGTTCTGAACCAAAACCCCGATATGGTGTTCAATTATGTTTCAGGAGCCTCTACTGACAGTACAGAAAGTGGAAAATTGATGTGGGCCAGAGTAAAAGGCAGAACTGAAAATGCTTTGAAAAAACTGGGATTCAGAAATGCATTCAATTTCAGGCCGGGATTCATGAAACCTGTTGAAGGTCAGATTCATGTAAAATGGTTTTTCAAGCCACTTATTTGGCTTTTCCCTATTGTATTACCTTCAAAATCATTAACTTTACACGAAGTAGGTCAGGCAATGATCAATGCCGTACATAAAGGCTATCCTACGTCTGTTTTGGAAATTAGAGACATTAAAAACTTATCTATATGAGAGAAATGTTAAAAAGAATCATTCTGGTTATTTTTGTACTCCTGGTTCTTACTGCTGTTTCAGGATTTTTTTATATGCAGCAGCATCCCCTGGAAGGAAACAGTCCGGCAGGAAAGGTTCTCAATATTTCAGGACAGCAGGCTAAATAATAAAACGGTAATGCTGTTACTTTTTATTAAACATTTCTTAAAATTCCATTAAAACACTTGCCATCCATAAAGTTCATTTTTGCATACATCTAATGTAAGTAAAAAATGACAAACAACTATCTTTTAAAAGGATCTGTTATTGCCGCATTCTTCCTTCAGGGCGGGCTTTTCGGACAGACCTTAATCCATTACTGGAATTTTAACAATAATTCATCTGCCGCATCCATTACTACTCCATCCTCTACTTTAGTGAGCGGATCTCTTGCCGCTATAGCCGGAGGAACCAGTGAAATAGATTTTGCAGGCGGTACGGGACAGAATTTTAATGCAGATAATTTAAATACAAGGAATGGTGATCCGTCCGGAACCCATTTAAGGTTTAACAATCCAATTGGAGGAGCTTTACAGTTCAATCTTCCTACGACAGGTTACCAAAACACTGTTGTCAAGTTTACAACAAGACGATCCGGGCAGGGAGCAGGAACCCAATCCTGGTCTTATTCAACGGATGGAACTACTTTTATACCGTATCAGACCATTAATCCTCAGGATGCCAATCCTCAGCTTGTCACTTTTGATTTTTCTACAGTTTCCGGGGTTGCCAATAACCCGAATTTTAAATTAAAAGTAGAATTTTCTGCTACAGGAGGCGGAACCGGCGGTAATAACCGCTTTGATAATTTTACAATGGATGCTACAGCAACCGGAGGTGCTGACACTACCCCACCTATTGCTACCTATCTTCCCGCTCATAACACAAATAATGCTTCCACTTCTGTAAATCCAAGTATTTCTTTCAATGAAAATATAAGACTTACAGATAATTCTGCGATCACCGATTCTAATGCACAAAATCTTGTAGATTTCCGTACAGGAAATGCTTCAGGTACTTCAGTTCCCTTCACAACCACTTTCAGTAATAATAAAATCACAGTAATTCCTACTTCTTTACTTACTCCCGGACAGACCTATTATCTGGCCCTTAAACCTAATATGGTTGAGGATGTAAGTGATAATGGAGTTACAACAATAACATCAAGCACCTTTACAACAGCCGGAACAACCCTTTCTCTGGATAAAAACTTCCTTAAGGTGAATGAAAATGCAGGAAGTCTGGCATTCAAGATCAATGTTTTTAATCCTTCCGCTGCCACAGTTAATCTTGTGGTAAAACCGGCTCCGTTCAGTACTGCCGACAGCAATGATTTTACATTAAGCAATCAGACGATTAATATTACTCCTTCTACAACAAGCTATACGGTCAATATTCCGATCATCGACGATACATTGGAAGAGCAGCAGGCAGAATATTTTGTGGTAAGCCTTGAAAATCCAAGTGGAGCAACGGTTTCGGGAGATAATACTGCTACTGTTTATATTGTGGACAATGATAAACCTGCACCTGTGCCTTCAGGACAGATTCAGTTGAATTATATCGGAAGCTTTGATCCTTCAGGAAACAATAACAGCTCTACTGAAATTGTTGTCCATGATCCTGCTACCCAGAAATTATTTACGATAAGCTCTATCACAGATGTCTTTGATATTATTGATTTCAGTAATCCAACTGCATTATCAGTCGTTAAAACGGTGAATATGGCTCCTTATGGCGGTATTACCAGCATTGCGGTTAAAAATGGCATTATTGCTGCCGCTTCCCCAAATGCAGACCCTCAACAGAACGGTTCTGTTGTTTTCTTTGATATTAACGGAAACTTCCTGAAACAGGTAAGTGTAGGTGCTCTTCCTGATATGATTACTTTCACTCCGGACGGAACAAAGGTGATTACAGCCAATGAGGGTGAACCGAATGATGCGTATACCATAGATCCTGAAGGAACAATCAGTATTATTGATATTTCAGGCGGTATCGGAAATCTGGCACAAAGTAATGTCACCACTCTTAATTTTAACAGTTTTGACTCTCAGGTTGCAGCTTTAACGGCAACCGGACTTAGAAAAGTAAGAACGAACAATACGCTGTCCCAAGATTTGGAACCTGAATATGTTACGGTAAGTACAGACAGTCAGAAAGCCTGGGTAACACTTCAGGAAAACAATGCTGTGGCCGAAATCAATTTAGCAACAAAAACAATTTCCGGAATATGGGGATTAGGCAAAAAAGACATGAGTCTTCCAGGGAACGGTTTTGATGCTTCAGATAACAATGGTGAAATACTGATTGCAAACTGGCCTGTAAAAGCCTATTACATTCCGGATGCTGTTCAAAATTACAAAGTAGGAAATACCAATTACATCGTAACCGCCAATGAAGGGGATGAAAAAGACCTTTCAGGATACAGCGAAAGAACTACTGTAGGAGCTAATACCTATACATTAGATCCTGTTCTCTTCCCTCAGGCATCTGTTTTAAAATCATCTTATAATTTAGGTAGATTCAGGGTTTCCAGTGCGACAGGAAATATGGATGCAGATTCTGATTTTGAAGAGATTGCAGCTTTGGGAGCGCGTTCATTCTCTATTTTCAATGCTGATACAAAGCAATTGGTTTACGATAGTGGTGACCGTTTTGAAAGATATATCGCTGCCAAGCACCCACTGATTTTTAATGCAGACAATGAAGCTAACGGTGCTAAAACCAGAAGCCGTGCAAAAGGCCCGGAACCGGAAGGAGTTGCTTTGGCAACCATCAATGGACAGACTTATGCTTTCATTACCCTGGAAAGAACCGGAGGCGTCATGGTTTATAATATTACGGATCCCAACAATCCTACATTTACCGATTATAAGCATTCCCGTACTACCTCAGCTTATGGCGGCGACAATGGACCAGAAGGAATCACCTATATTGCTCCGGGAAATACAACTACCGGAAAAGGATATGTAATTATCGCCAACGAGATCAGCGGAACATTATCGATGTATGAAGTAGCTTCTCCTTCAACATTAGCAACCGGTGAAGTAAAAACTGAAAAAGCGACCTTCAATATTTTCCCGAATCCTGTAAAGAAAGGAGATCCATTATACTTCAACAGAGCGCAGGATTATGAACTTTACGATATGTCAGGAAAAATGCTTGGAAAAGAGAAAAATGCCTTGACCATAGAGACTTCTAAACTTTCTTCAGGGGTTTATCTTGTGAAAACTTCAGAAGGACATGTGAAGAGGGTGATTGTGAAATAGGAAGAGTTGCGGGATACGAGTTTGAGAGTCGGAGCGTTTGAGGGTTTGAAAATTTCGAACTTTGTCAGTCTGAAATCTTGGTTCTTAGCTATTGTTGCTTGAATCTACCATTCACTTGCGAAGCAAAATTGACCATTGACGTTTCTCAATCTCAGCATTAACATAGAGTCTCATGCCTCGTGTCTGACATCTGACATTTTGATACACCAATAGAAATACTTTAAATATATAATTCAGTTGATGAGGTCCCGGATTTTCCGGGGCTTTTTGTATATTTATAATAGAGCTTAATTACATTGATATGGAAAAAATCAAAAAAGCAAAATCTACCATATGGGATTTTGGAAATGAAATTCTTTATAATTTATGTAAAGATCATTTTGAACATCTAAGTGAGGAGGTTATTATTACAAAAACATTATTCATAGGCAGAATTTATGCGGCTGCAATTGAAAGAAGAAAGATAAAAGTTGATCAAATTAACAATGACAATTTTTATATTACTAAAATTGCACCAGCATTTAAAAATTCAAATTTAGATAGTAATTTAAGAGTTTTAAAAAACTTATCATTAAATAATGTGGAGGAAATACTTAAGACACATAAGGAACTACAAAATGTATTAAAGGAAATAACCAACCTTGATAAGAGATCATTTTCATCGAAATATCTACACTTCCATCTTCCCAACCTGTTTTTCATTTATGATACTAGAGCAGTGAACTCTATGAATGAAAATTATCCACAAAAAGTCCCTGAAAAATACCGTGCAATAATAAACAGTGAATATGTAGATCGAGAATATGCAAAATTTTTCTGTAAATGTTTATTATTAAAAGAGCATTTAGAATCAAAAAGTAATGAAACAATCTCACCACGAATTTTGGATAACATTTTAATTCACTTATAATAAAAAATTCCCTGAAAATTTTATTTTCAGGGAATTTCTATTATCCTTCTTTTGGAGAATTATCCTTCAATATTTCCGGATTCATATCATCAAAATTCTTTTTCTCTTTCTTTTCCGGAACCATGACAATTTCTTTTTTAACCTCTTCGGGTTTCCCTTTCAGATATTCCGGTAAATTAAGACCGGCCATATTAAACAGGTCATTTAGTGGTGGTACGGTTTTCATCATTCCTGAAACGAAATTAGCGGTAGAACCGTTTCCGTCCTGTCCGTTTCCGCTGTCCCAAACCGTAATTTTATCGATTTTAATATTTTTAACAGCTTCCACTTGAGTTTTAACCAATTCAGGAAGTTTTTCAATTAACAGCAACTGGAAAGCACTGTTGGTATCGCCTCCAGCAGCCTGTACAATTTTATCATAACCTTGAGCCTGTTTGGTCAGGATTTCATAAAGACCTTTTGCTTCTGCCTCCATTTTAGCGAAAATAGCATCTGCTTCCCCTTTTGCCTGGAGTCTGATTTTCTCAGCTTCTGCCTGTGCATCAATGATGGCTTTTTGTTTTGCGATTTCTGCGTGTACTACGATATTCGCCTGTTGGGTAGAACGTTCTCTTTCTCCCCTCGCAACTTCCGCTTTCTGTTCTGCCAGGTAAGATTCCTCCAAAGATCGTGCAGCCTGTACTTTTTCTGCAGCCGTTGCAATTCTCAATGCTTCCGCTTCTTTTTCTCTTCTTTCGGCATCAGAATTTGCAATGGTAATTTTGGCTTCGTTTTCCCCTTTTACAGCGATAGAGTTCGCCAAAGAGGTTGCAATTCTCGATTCTTTTGCCGCTTCTGCCTTACCGATGGATTCATCCTTGATGGCAGAGGCAATACTGATCTCTTTATCTTTTTGTGTGATGGCAATTTTTACGTCTCTGTCTCTTTGTGTTTCGGCGATCTGCGTATCTTTTTCTCTGTCTGCAATTGCTTTTCCTGTTTCCCCGATCTTCGTTTGCTCGGCAACACTGATGATGGCTTCGTTAATCGCTTTTGCAGCCGCTTCTTTACCCAAAGCTTCAATATATCCGGACTCATCTCTGATATCCGTAACGTTCACGTTGATCAGCTTTAAACCGATTTTCTTTAATTCCGTATCTACGTTTTTAGAAATATTGTCTAAGAATTTATCTCTGTCTGAGTTGATCTCTTCAATCGTCATCGTGGCAATAACCAAACGAAGCTGACCGAAAAGAATATCTTTGGAAAGTTCCTGAATCTGCTCCTGAGCCAATCCCAATAATCTTTCCGCTGCATTTCCCATAGAATCCGGCTCTGTAGAAATAGCAATGGTAAATCGGCACGGTACATCTACACGGATATTCTGTCTGGATAAGGCATTCGTAAGATTAGCCTCAATAGAGATCGGCTTCAAGTCGAGGTAAGCAAAATCCTGGATGACCGGCCATACGAAAGCACCGCCTCCATGGATACATTTCGCTGAGGTGCCGCCCGTTTTACCGTAAATAACCAAAATTTTATCCGACGGACATCTTTTATACCTCGAAATAAGGGCTAAAAATGTGACGAATAGTACAAGTACAATGACTAATGTTAAAATAAGACTTCCTGGTATTGCCATAAATAGTTTTTATAAAATGGTTGATAAATTAAATTTTTGAAACGACAAGAATTTTGTCATAGATGTAAGTTACTCTTACAGAATCTCCGGACGAAATTTTTTCTTTTTCTTCTGTCATTGCCGGAAGCTCATGGCTGGTTCCATTCACAGAAATCGTGATTTTTCCTTTACCGCTCATATCTGCAGGGATGGTAAGATACACTTCTCCTGCTCTACCGATCAGATTTTCCAACTTAAATGTATTGTCTTCTGTAAGCTTCATGATCTGAAGGATAAGAATAAAGAATAAAAATATAAATCCTGCTCCAATAAGTGCTGCAACAAAGATCAGCAGTGTTTTGTTTTCTATTGATCCATAGAATGCCACACCGCTCCATCCAAATCCTAAAAGGAAATTGATCAGGTTTCTGAAAGAAAATAACTGAAAAGGGCTGTCGGCGTGAGTATCACCACTGAAATCAGAATGCATCACGTCTCCATGACTTCCTCCGACAAAAGTAAGAACTGTTTGAATTAGAAAGATAAAGCTGGCAGCTATGGCTGTATACCAGAACCCCTGCTGAAGCGGTTCTAAGTTTTGCAGAAATTCAAACATAAGATGCGTTTTTAACAAATATAATTAAAAAAAATCAACAAAACCAATAAAAACAAATACAAAACAGAACGTAAGATATGAAATGCGTTGACTTATATAGAACATATAAATATCCCCGTTAAGTTTATGATAAATAATCAGCCCAAATGAAAAGATGCCTTCATAAATAATTTATTTCCAATCAGTAACCTTTTTTTGTTGTATAAAAAAAGACAGGCTGAAAAAACCTGTCTTAAAAAAATATTTCGTGTAATTTTTACTCTACATTGATTACTTTTTGAATCTCCGGAGCATGTTGCTTAATCGTATTTTCCACCCCAAGTTTCAGAGTTGAAAAATTAAGCGAACATCCGGAACAGTTACCCAAAAGTTTTACAAAAACCTGGTTATCCTTCACGTCAATAAGCTCGATATCACCTCCATCCTTATTCAGGAACGGTCTGATGCTTTCCAGAGCTTCCATTACTCTCGTTACTGTATCTTCGTGTGTTATATTTGTTTCCATATTTTTCTTCGTTCAATTCGGTTTTTTTCAAACTTAATTGAAAATAATTATTTTTTAGCTTTCGGCGAGCATCCTGCCATAGTTGAAATCTTTACCGCTTCTGTAGGAGGAAGGTTTTTATTTCTTTCCAGTAAACTTTCTACCATTTTCCTTGCTGTTTCAGTATAGATTTCTGCAATTTTAGAGCCTTCCTGAAGGGCTGCAGGTCTTCCGACATCTCCGGCTTCTCTTATACTCTGGATCAAAGGAATCTCTCCCAATACCGGAATCCCAAGATCTTCAGCAAGATACTGAGCTCCCTGCTGTCCAAAGATGTAGTACTTATTGTCAGGTAATTCTTCCGGTGTAAAATACGCCATATTTTCTATTAAACCAAGAACCGGAATGTTAATACTTTCCATCTGGAACATTGCGATCCCTTTTCTTACGTCTGCCAATGCTACATGCTGAGGTGTACTTACGATTACAGCACCTGTCACAGGAACTTCCTGGATGATTGATAAGTGAATATCTCCTGTTCCCGGAGGAAGGTCGATTAATAAGAAATCAAGTTCTCCCCAGGCAGCATCTCTGATCATCTGGTTCAGTGCTTTTGAAGCCATTGGGCCTCTCCAGACTACTGCCTGATTGGCACCTGAGAAATATCCTATAGAAAGCATTTTTACGCCGTAATTTTCAACAGGCTTCATCATGCTCTTTCCATTAACTTCTACAGAAATTGGTTTTTCACCTTCAGTATCGAACATGGTAGGAACAGACGGACCGTAAATATCGGCATCCAGTAAGCCTACTTTGAAACCCATTTTAGCTAAAGTAACTGCCATATTTGCAGAAACGGTAGACTTTCCTACACCTCCTTTACCGGAAGCAATAGCAATAATATTCTGAATTCCAGGAATCTGCTTACCTTTGATCTGGCTTAGCTGTATCTCGCTTGGCTCCGGAGAAACAATTTTAAGTTTTAAATGAATATCTTCTCCAAATTCGCTGGCAAATGCCTGCTTCATTGCTGCCTCCAGCTTTTTCTTTTCGTGCATGGCAGGTGAATGGGCGGTCATGTCAATATAAACATCATTACCCATCATCTGAATATTATTCACTAAATCGTCTACTTCTATCTCTTTAAGGAAATCTTGAACCTGTTCTTTTGTCAACATACTAAATATAAATTGTTCACAAATTTACGGTTTTTTTTGATAATTTAGAATCAATAAAATCTATAACCCAATGTGATAAATAACATGACGAAATGAACTGTCGTTATATTTTTGTCTTCATTTTTAAAAATAGCTTTCACAACATTAAATATCATGATGAATTCAAACGATTATCCCTCTAAATATGCATCTCCGAAATGTGTTTTTACACTTGGAAAAACCAGGTTCAAATGGTATGATCTTGCAGAAGATCCTTCAGTTATTTCGCCTCGGGATATTGATAATGCCAAAATATGCATTGAAAATGCTGGCGAAAATTTCCAGAACAAGGAAGATCTGGGATTTGTCATTATGCACAGATGTGGTGAAAGTTATCTGCTGCTGGTCTGCACATGGAGAAGTGAAAATGAATTATGGCAAAGCGTTTACTATAATGGCTCAGGAAAATTTGAAGTCTGGGACAGAAACAAAATTCACCTTCCAACCTACTGTGTCTGGGAAATGGGAATTGTATACCACGAATCCAAAGCCTGGAAGAAATTCCTGGGAACAGACGGAACACAAATTCATCAACAGGATTATTTGGATGACCTTTTTGAGGGTAACGTTTAACTTCTAATTGACTCACGAATATTAAAAAAATCAGAAACGAAACAGATTCAGTTGTAATTTTTTGTTACATATCCTTCTGTAGTTTTTTGATATATTCGTTGCTATAAATTGATGTTATGAAAAAAAGACTGGCAGTGTTCTCATTATTTATTGCCCAGATCATTTACTCCCAGAATTACTCACAATATGTAAATCCTTTTATTGGAACCGGAGGCCATGGCCATACATTTCCGGGAGCGATTGTCCCTTTCGGGATGGTGCAGCTTTCACCGGATACAAGAATAGACGGAAGCTGGGACGGATGCAGCGGTTATCATTATTCGGATTCTGTAATCTATGGTTTTTCGCATACACACCTCAACGGAACGGGAGTTTCAGATTATGGTGATATGATGCTGATGCCTACCATGGGAAATGCAAGCTTAAACTCCAAAGATTATTCTTCAAAATTTTCACATACAAATGAAAAGGCTTCGGCAGGTTTTTATTCTGTTAAACTGGACAAAAATAATATCAATGTCCGTTTGACTACGACTCAGAGAGTCGGATATCATGAATATACTTTTAACAACCCGGGAAAAGCCAATATTATTCTGGATCTTAACCACAGGGACAAGTTGCTGGAAGGTGAGGTGAAGATCATAGATGATAAAACTATTGAAGTGTTCAGAAGAAGTGAAGCCTGGGCCACCAATCAGTATATCTACGCCAGAATTGAATTTTCAAAACCGATGAAAATCTCAAAAAAAGAGGTTAATGGAAAGCAGGAAAGCAATCTTTTCACCGGAACAAAACTGGCTCTGGCTTTTTCAGTGGATGTTAAAAAAGGAGAAAAGATCAGTGTAAAAGTGGCCATTTCGCCGACAGGTTATGAAGGAACTGAAAAAAATATGCTGGCAGAAGGACAATCCAATGATTTTGAAACGGTAAGAAAGCAGGCTGAAAATGACTGGAACAAAGAACTTTCAAAAATTGAAGTGAAGTCTGATAACAAGGACAAACTTTCCGTCTTCTATACCGCTTTATACCATGTTTTTACCCAACCTAATATCAATATGGATGTAGACGGAAAATATAGGGGCCGGGACAATAAGCTTTACATCACAAAAGGTTTTGACTATTATTCTGTCTTTTCACTTTGGGATACTTTCAGGGCTGCCCATCCGCTGATGACTCTGATCGACAGAAAAAGAACAGCAGATTTCATCAATACTTTCATCAAACAGTACGAACAGGGCGGAAAGCTTCCGGTCTGGGAACTGGCTTCCAATGAAACCGAATGTATGATTGGCTACCATTCTGTTTCAGTAATTGCAGACGCTATGGCTAAAGGGATTCAGGGTTTTGATTATGAAGAAGCATTTGAAGCGTCTAAAAATTCTGCCATGCTGGATGTTTTCGGTTTGAATGCTTATAAGCAGAACAATTATATCAGCATGGATGATGAGTCTGAAAGTGTTTCCAAAACGGTAGAATATGCCTACGACGACTGGTGTATTGCTCAAATGGCTAAGATTTTAGGCAAAAAGGAAGATTATCTGTATTTCATGAAACGTTCCCAGAACTGGAAAAATCTTTATAATCCAAGTACTGGATTTATGCAGCCGAGAAAAAATGGAAACTGGTATGAACCTTTTGATCCACGGGAAGTGAACAACAATTATACGGAAGGAAATTCCTGGCATTACTCTTATTCTGTACAGCAGGATATTCCCGGACTCATTGCAGCCCACGGTGGAAAGGAGAAATTTGAACAGTTCATTGATGCTATTTTTGCCGCTCCCGACCAAACAACTGGCAGGCAGCAAGTTGATATTACAGGACTGATGGGACAATATGCCCAGGGAAATGAACCGAGCCATCACATTGCTTATCTCTACAATTATGTAGGAAAACCTGAAAAAACAGATGCCAAGATCAAATATATTCTTGATAACTTCTATAAAAACACTCCGGACGGGCTGATTGGGAATGAGGACTGTGGCCAGATGAGCGCATGGTATATTTTAAGCTCAATTGGAATCTACGCGGTGACTCCCGGACTTCCGGAATGGCAGACGACAACGCCATATTTTGATGAGGTTAAAATTCATTTGGAAGATGGTACCACCAGAGTAATCACGAAGAATACCAATACATCCGAGCTCCAAAAATTGGGCTTTGAGAACAGTAAACCATCAAGGGATTTTAAATATACACAGGTAACTCCAGCACCGGTTATTGCCTCAGACAGGATCTTCGGTTTTTCTGCAAAAGTACAGATCACTCCCCTGAATCCTGATGACAAAGTATACTATATGACCATGGATGAAAGTGATGCTAATAAAAGAAAAACATTTATCGCTTATAAAGGGCCGTTTACGATCAGTAAAACCACTCAGGTTCATGCCTATTCTGAAAGAAAAGGTGAAAAAAGTTCGGTTACGGTTGCCCACTTTAACAGAAGACCTAATTATTGGGATATCACCATCAATTCAAAGGCAACTCCACAGTATATGGCCAATGGAAAACTGGCACTGATAGACGGAATCAAAGGTGATATCAACTGGAGAAAGGGTGAATGGCATGGCTATCAGGGACAGAATTTTGAAGCTGTAATTGATTTGAAATCACCCCAACAGATCACTAAGTTATCCTCCACTTACCTTCAGGATAGCAAAGCATGGATTTTAATGCCTAAAAAAGTAGAATACTATGCATCTATGAATGGTAAAGATTTTATCCTTCTCAAAAGCATCGACAATACGGTTGATGCTAAAGATGAAAACGTACAGATCAAAGATTTCCAAACGGAGATTCTACCGACTGAAGCTCGTTACATAAAGGTAAAAGCCTACTACTTCGGAAAACTTCCGGAATGGCACCAGGGCTCCGGTGGCGAAGCTTATATCTTTATTGATGAGATTTCAGTGAAATAAATTGAAAAACAAAGCCCTTCGAAAATTCAAAGGGCTTGTTTTATTATTGATGCTTATGCATCTTTCTTCAGCTTATACAAATCAAAAATACCGGGGGAAATTTTCAGGTCAGGTCGAAAAAAAACAATCCCTTTTATAAAATGTTTTCTTAATGAGTTTCCATTAGTAATTACAGATTCTGCTTCTATGGATAATGCTTTTATTACTACTTTATCTGACGTATCATCGGGTAGATAAAAACACAAATCCATATTCGTATCCGTCTGATCAAGATGTATAAAAACGTCATATTTTCCGTTTCCGGGCTGTGGCATCAGTTGACTGTACCGTATTGATTTTACTAAACCCTGATTACTGTAATAGTGAATTCCGGTTCTGTCTACCGTTGTCCGGATTATTTTCGTAACTGGTTTTTCTTTTATTTTTGCAATCATAAGCCATATGAATCCTGCAGCAACGAGTATTGCCAATGCAACAATTAAAATTTTCAGTTCAATCTGAATCTTTGAAGCTACGGTAAACCATGCCATCAGAATGGTCATCAGCGGTGTCAATACTGCAAATATTGAAAAAAATATTTTGATAGCCAAAGTCCAGCCTTTAGATATTTTTGATTCAATAGCCGGAAATTGATCTTCTGATACCATTAATTCTGATTTTAATTCAATTTTTCAGCCCATTTCAGCTCTTGTGGCAGGTCCATATCAGAAAACTCTATGTGAATTACCCTCCTTCTTTTACCATTCGTGGTTCTGTTGGAACCGTGAAGGGTTAAAGGTTTCATAACCATAATACCGCCTTTTTCTACGCTACAGATTCGCTCTGTTTCCGTAGTCCAGTTAATACTTTCCGGCTGGAAAATTCCTTTGGTATGAGAGCCGGGAATTACTTTCAGTGCTCCATTATTTTCGTCCGTATGATCCAGGTGAATCCTGATGGTATAGATATTTTCCAAAAAGGGAAGTGGCGGCTGAACAGCAAATTGATTTTCCTTTGTTGTCCAAGGGCCAAAACCCGAAATATCTACCTTATTATCAACCGAGATCATTAGGTCCTGATGATAAGCAACAGGCCAGTTTGAGGTTTCCGGCTTATCAAAATAGATGCTTTTTACTGCAAAATATTTTTCGCCGAAAAGTTCTTTAACAATAGTTTTAATGGTATCGTTAAATACCAGATTTTTAATTTCAGGAATCTCTTTCAGAAACTGTCTCACGGCAAAAAGATCATCCGCCTTTCTGAAATTGTTTCTGGATCTGTCTGCTTTTTGAATTAGCCCTGTTATCTTTACGATTTCATCATCTGAAAAAACAGAATTGATTATGGTAAAGCCTTTTTCAAGAATAAATTCTTTGTGGTTCTTTAAATATTTTTTTGTCATTCGTTATTATACTTCCTGAGGTGTATTTTCAAGCTGTCCTTCCCATTTGGAAACAGCAGAAGTGGCCAGTGCATTCCCTAAAACATTCGTCATACTTCTTCCCATATCACAGAAATGGTCAATTGGCAGGATCAAAGCGATACCTTCCGGTGGAATTCCAAACATGGAACAGGTTGCTACAATGATCACCAAAGATGCTCTTGGAACTCCGGCAATCCCCTTTGAAGTAAGCATTAATACCAAAAGCATTGTGATCTGCTGACCCAATGACATTTCAATACCGTAGATCTGGGCAATAAAGATAGAAGCAAACGTCATATACATCATACTCCCGTCCAGATTAAATGAATATCCTAAAGGCAGAATAAAAGATACGACTCTGTTATTACATCCGAATTTTTCAAGTTCTTCCACTAATTTAGGAAAAACAGCTTCTGAACTCGTAGTAGAGAAAGCAATCAGTAAGGGTGCCTTGATTCTTTTAAGCAGTTCGAAAAGACGGTTTCCTAAGATGAGGTAACCTACCAGAAGAAGGACCAACCAAAGAACTCCTAATGCAAAAAAAAAGTCCCTCAGATAGATAGCATATACTTTAAATATCTGGAAACCATTCATCGCCACTACTGCAGCAATAGCTCCCAAAACGCCAAACGGCGCAAACCACATGATATAGCCTACCATTTTAAGGATGGCATGGGCAATAATATCAAAGAGCTTAACGACAGGCTTAGAGTATTCCTCTCCAAGGTTAGCCAATGCCACTCCAAACATGATGGAAAAAACAACAATCTGAAGCACTTCATTGGTTGCAAAAGCTTCAAACAAACTTTTAGGGATCATGTGTTTTACAAAATCTTCAAGAGAAAAACCTTTACTGGTTTTCAGAAGGTCTTCTGCAGCAGCGGCATCCTGGATTGGCAGTTTGGTCACATGCCCGGGCTCAAGCCAGTTTACAAGCATTAATCCGATAAAAAGAGAAACAAGCGAAGCGGAAATAAACCACAACATAGCTTTTGTTCCTACCCTACCGATCATTTTGATATCACTCATTTTGGCAATCCCTACCACAAGCGTGGTGAAAACCAGCGGAGCAATGATCATCTGTACCAGCCTGATAAAGACAGTTCCCAGCAGTTTGATGTTTTTGGAAAACGGCTCCGCACTTTCAGGATACTGCGTGTGTACAACACCTCCGATTACTACTCCCAGAATAAGCGCAACGATAATCGCTATAAAAAGTTTATTTTGTCCTTTCATATATATAGTTCAATTCCCACAAATATAACAGTTTTTCAATTGGTACAATATTTTGTCCTAATCCGTTTAAGTTGAGATTAAGTTTATAATACATTAAAATTAAATCCCTGGTTTCTAAAATATTGTAAAAAATTTAAGAAACATTTATTGATTTTTTATTCTTTTGGTACAAATTTTATTATTACATTTGATTGTATTAACAACATTAATAAATATACAATATGAAAAAAACTATCGCAATGGCTGCATTAGCTTTAGCTGTATCTTTTGGAGCGGTTTCTTGTAAAAAGAAGGTTTCTGATGCCGATCTTCAGACTCAGGCTACAACAATTGTAACTTCTAATCCCGGTGCTTCTGTAGAAGTAAAAGAAGGAGTAGCTCATTTAAGCGGAACTTTCGCTGACCAGCAGTCTAAAGATGCCATGATTGCAAAATTAAAAGCAATTTCTGGAGTAAAAGAAGTAATGGATATGTCTACTATAGCTGCACCTGTTACCACTGCACCAGTGGAAACTTCATCTGCTGTAGATCCTGCAGTTCAGAAAAAAGTTCAGGATGCTGTTAAAGATTTCCCTTCTGTAAAAGTAGAAGTTGTAAACGGACAGCTTACTCTTACAGGAAATGTTTCAGGCCTTCAGGCAAGAAAAATAAAAGAATCTGTAGATGCTTTGAAAATCGGAAAGTATAACAATAATCTAGTGGTAAAATAATTTAAAATGAGCACATTACAAGATAAATATTCAAGTGTAGTTTCAGCAGCTCAGTCTGCAGGAATTTCTAATCTTCAGGTTCAGGAGCAGGATGGTATTCTTTATGTTTCAGGAAATGCTTCCAATACCGCTGCTAAAGATGCAGTATGGAATGCTTTAGGAACTATTGATTCTACTTATTCAGCTTCAGATATCAATATTGATGTACAGGTTGCAGGATTAACTTCAGGGGCTGCTTTAACAGTGGCTACGGAAGATTCTAACCTGAATATCAGACAGGAGCCTTCTACTGAAGCTGCTGTAGTAGGAAAAGCTGCTAAAGGTTCATCTGTAACTTTAATTGAGCAGACTTCTGATGACTGGTGGAAAGTGAAAACTGACGACGGGCAGGAAGGATATGCTTATTCAAGATATCTGAAAGCATAATTATTTGCTAAATAGTTAATTTTTATTAAATACTACGAAACATCCCCGTTTGGGGATGTTTTTTTATACTTTTACGCCTTAAAAAAAACAAATATTTAATGAAAAAAGTATTATCGATGCTGATGCTGGCATTTACGGTTTTAATCCTGCATGCTCAGAATCTGCATATAGACGGAAAAGTATCGGACCTGGACAAAAAGCCTGTAGAAAACGCCACTGTTTATCTTCTGAAAGAAAAAGATTCATCCATCATTAATTATACGCCGACCAATAAAGAAGGAAAGTTCTCTCTGAAAACAGATCATCTAAATGAGCCTTCTTTTTTAAAAATAGATGCTGAAAAATTGCAGTCCTATTCTAAAAGGCTGGATAAGATCAGTCAATCTCTTTCTCTGGGAGATATTGTATTGGAAAAAAGCAAGATCAACAGCATTGATGAAGTAAAAATCACAGTTTCTCCGGTAAAGATCAAGAAAGACACCATAGAGTTTAATGCTTCTTCTATCAAAGTACGTCCTGACAGTAAAATCGAAGAACTTCTGAAACAGATTCCCGGTGTAGAAATCAGCAATGAAGGCAAAATTACTGTGAACGGAAAGGAAGTGGACCAGATCATGATCAACGGAAAACCTTTCTTTGATAAAGACGGCAAAATTGCCCTGCAGAACCTTCCGGCTGATCTCATTAAAAATATCCAGTTTACTACTACTAAAACCAAGGAGGAAGAAATGAGCGGAAAAACTGCGAAATCCAACAATACCACCATCAATTTCAATATTGATGAAAAGAAGAATAAAGGACTGATCTCCAGACTTGCCCTTGGATACGGTTCGGATAAACGCTATGAAGGCAGCGGACTTTTGAGTTATTTAAAAAAGGACACCAAAATAAGTGTCCTCGCCTCTTCCAATAATATCAATTCACAGGGATTTTCCAATGATGATGTTTTCGACAGTATGGGTAACGGCCGTAATTCTTGGATGATACAGGGTGGCGGAACGGATAAAGGGATTCAGAAATCCACTACCATTGGTTTCAACTACAACGATAAATTGGGAAAAGATGCGGATCTTGATTCCTTCAGCTTAATGCATTCAGATTCTGACATGGAAACAAAATCCAAGGTTTCCAGAACGACACTGCTGCCGGAATATACATTAAAAACAAATTCTGAGACCAACGGAGAAAGCGAAAACAAGCAGTACAGTTTCGATACATCGGTAAAAATTCAGTTGGACTCTCTGACCAATGTTTATATTTCACCAAGATTTAGCTATTCTAAAAATTTCAGTTTCAATAATTCGAAATCAACAACATTCAGAGATAATGCACTTCTGAACGAAAACGATTCGTACATGAGTACAGATTCGGAAAACAATTCCTTCAGCCCGTCTGTATATTTTTCAAAAAAATTCAGAAAAAAAGGGCGGTCCATGAACGCAAAAATGGACGGTATCATTTCTGAATCCAACAGTGATTATCTTAACCGGTCCCAAACCGTATTTTATCAGAGTAACGATCCGAGTGACAACAGAAACCAGCTTGCCAAAAGCAAAAAACAGAACAATACTTATACTTTCGGAACCGGATATACGGAGCCGGTTTCTGATTCTGCATCTGTCAATTTTGACGTGAATTACAGCTCAAATACTTCGAGGGATCTCCGGGATGTTAATGATTTTGATATAGCAACCGAGCAATATTCGGAATACAATACAGCTTTATCGAACAGCATGAGGCAGAAGATCAACAAGATTACCCCTGCGCTTTCATTTGGACTTAACAAAAACAAACTCAATATTTGGACATCTGTAATCCTTGAAATTTCTGATATGAAAGTAAATTCCGTTTTTAATAGCCAGAACTACGGCCTTCAGAAAAATTTTTCCCTACCGGGCTATAATCTGCAGGTACAGTATAAACTTTCTGAAAATAAAAGAGTAAGTCTTTTTAATTATGCAAATTTTACCATTCCCGGAGCAGAGCAGCTAACGCCCTATGAGGATACTTCTAATTCTCTGATCACTTCCACCGGAAATCCGGACCTTAAAAATACATGGACCAACAACACTAATCTGTATTTTAATAACTACAATATGGTGAAAAATATGAGCTATTATTTTAATGTTGGGTTTACCTACAAGGATAACGATATCGTGAATTACTCAAAATATGACAACTCAGGAAAGCAGCTAGCTACCTATGACAATATAAGCGGGAACAAAAGCTTCAATGCGAAAGGAGGTTTTAGCAAAAGTTTTAAGTGGAAAGACAGCAAGGTTTCTGTTAACCCAGGATTCAATATGGAGTACGCTTACAACAAAGGATACATCAACGGGCAGCTTTTTACCAGTGATTCGTACAGTCTGAATCCGGGCATCAATCTTACGTATGAGCTTAAGGATAAATTCACTATAAAACCATCATACAGACTCGGCTATAATTTTTCAAAATATACAAATTACAGCATCGATAATGTAAACACTGCAAGCCAGGCCCTGAAGATGGAGCTTACCAATTACGTTTTCAAAAGCAGACTGGTTTTCGGAAATGATTTTGAATACAACACGAATTCTAATATTGTCCCTGGTTTTAAAAAAGATTTCTATTTCTGGAATACGAGTTTAGGATATTCATTCTCAAATAAACAGTTTACTGCAAAAATGAAGATTTATGATGTTCTGAACCAGAACCAAAGCGTAAGAAGAACTATTTCCAATGCCTATTTTGAAGACCGTGAAGACCTTATCCTGAAGCGTTACTTTATGTTTTCCATCAGCATGAAGCTTAACAAATTTGCATGAAAAAAGATGCAGTAATTGAAGAACAGTTCTTATTTACTTTAGAACTTTGGTTAATTTGTAAAATCTGCGGGTGTACAATCTCACGTAGATTTACAGATTGAGCAAATCAAAAATCAAATGCTTATTTCATAATTCTTATGTAATTTCCTTTGAAAGATTGATCACAGGTAGTATTTTGCAGCTATTTTATTTTTAAATTAGCTGCAAATTTTATTTATGAAGATCCATATTTCAATTTTATTTATTTTCTTTTTTATCCTCGGAAGTGCACAGACTACCGATCAGAAGGATACTTTTGTAAAAGATAATTTCACCAAAAAGGAATTCTATATTCCGATGCGCGACGGCGTAAAGCTTTTCACTGCGGTATATGTTCCAAAAGATATTTCAAATAAGAACAAATATCCTTTCCTGATGCAGAGAACCTGCTACAGCATTGCTCCTTATGGTGAAACGGAATACAAAACCAAACTTGGCCCTAATAAATACCTGATGAATGACAAGTATATTTTTGTATTCCAGGATGTAAGAGGAAGATATATGAGTGAGGGAACTTTCACCAATATGACGCCTCAGGTAGACCGTAAAACAAAAAAAGACGTAGATGAAAGCACGGATACTTATGACACTATAGAATGGCTGTTGAAAAACGTAAAAGATAACAATGGTAAAGTCGGACAGTATGGAACTTCATACCCGGGATTCTATACAGCAGTAGGAATATTGGCACAGCATCCTGCACTGGTTGCCTCATCTCCACAGGCTCCTATTTCAGATTTCTGGAATGATGATTTTCTTCATAACGGCAGATTTATGCTGGGATATTTCAGAACATTCCCTGTTTTTGGGATTCAGAAAACAAAACCTGAAAATAAGGCATGGTATATGGATACTTTCGTAAAGCAGACTTCAGAAGACGGTCTTAAGTTTTACAGAGATATGGGAACTTTAAAGGACGGTTATGAAAAATATTACAAGAATAATTTCTTCATGACGGAGATTATGAACCATCCTAATTACGATGAATTCTGGCAAAAAAGAAGCCTTCTTCCCCATTTAAAAAATGTAAATCATGCAGTAATGACCGTTGGAGGCTGGTTTGATGCCGAAGATCTTTCAGGACCGCTGAATATTTACAAAACCATTGAAAAGACCAGTCCAAAAGCTAAAAATACCATTGTCATGGGACCTTTCTCTCACGGAGCATGGGCACAGGAACAAGGGAAACATTTCCACAATCAGATTTATTTCGGGGACAGCATTGCAACGTATTATCAGAAAAATATTGAAACTAAATTTTTCAACCATTATTTAAAAGGAAATACGAAAGAAGATGCCGGACTTCCGGAAGCTTTGATGTATGATACAGGCTCTAAGGAATGGAGAGAATTTGCTTCTTATCCTCCAAAAAACGCTCAGAAGGTTAATTTCTATTTAACTGACGGAACATTGAAAAATATGGCAGGACAAGGGTTTTCAGAATATTACAGTGATCCTGATAATCCTGTTTTAAGCTCTGACAATCTGAAAGATTTTAATGGATTCACTCCTAAAAACTATATGTCGGAAGATCAAAGATTTGCTGTGGGGAGACCTGATGTTTTGACGTTTACTACCGATGTTTTAACGGAAGATATGAGTTTTGCCGGAGAGATCATGGCTAAACTGAATATTTCTTCCTCCTCTACCGATGCGGATTTTGCCGTAAAGCTGATCGATGTTTATCCGGAAGATTTCAAACCTCAGGAAAAGAAAGACGGTGTTATTTACCCTAATTATCACCAAATGGTAAGAAGTGAGATCATGCCTGCAAGATTCAGAAACTCAAGAGAAAAAGGTGAGGCTTTGATTCCCAATCAGAAAACTGCCGTGAATTTCAAACTGCAGGATGTAATGCATACTTTCAAGAAAGGACACAAGATCCAGATTCAGATCAGCAGTACATGGTGGCCGCTTTTTGCAATCAATCCGCAGAAGTTTATGGAAAATCCAAATTTTGCTACGAAAGACGATTATACAAAGGCTTTTATCAAAGTGTATAATGACAGTTCTATTGAGGCTGAAGTATTGAAATAAAAAGTAGCGTGGGCTTCGAAAACCTCAGCCAACCATCAGAAAACATAAATCCGGTCGCTTCGGGAATATCAGCGACCGGATTTTTTTATAGGCGCTGGTGATTGAGCCACTCGAAGCCACCTTTTTTACTCCTCAATCGTTCTGAAAGTAAGATTTACTCTTGGCGTTTTTACTTTTGTGGTGGGTGGAAGTCTGTGCAGCCAGTTTTCCTGTGTAGTTCCTTTCATAATCAGAAGACTTCCGTTTTCAAGAAATATTTCCACTTTTTCCTTGGTCGTTTTATGCTTAAATAAAAACTTTCTTTCTGCCCCGAAAGTCAGAGAAGCGATGGCTCCGTGTTTTTTAAGATCGGTTTCTCCATCGCTGTGGTAAGCCATCCCTTCGCTTCCGTCATGGTACAAATTGAGAAGACAGGAATTGTAGGTTTCACCGGAGACCTCTTCACATCTCTTCTTTAATTCCAACAGTTCCGGTGTCCAGATCTTAGCATATTTCGTTCGTTTTGAATAGGTGTACTCAAAAGCTTTTTCTCCAAACCAGGCTACTTTTCTTTTCGTTAAAATTAATTTACCAAAGATCAATGCTTCATCATTTTCCCATGGCATCTGATGCAGCAAATAATTATAAAAGAAATCTGATCTTCCTTTGTCAAAGACTTTTCCATAATAGTTCACCGTTCCGTCATGCGGAAGAATATTTAAAGGGTATTCTGATATTTCTTCAAACAGGCTGTTCATGGATTTAATTTGTAAAATGTAAAATGTAAAATGGATTAACGACTTTAGCTACTTATGACTCAAAATTTCAGGATACCAACCTATATTCCTCTCCAATGGAGGGTGGCAAAAATTCAAAGAATTTTTGACGGGGTGGTTAATCAAATTAAAGCAAAATAGAATTCCCGGAATAAACCCGCGAGCTCTCCCAACCCACAATCAGCTGTTTCCTGCCACTTCCCCATCGGTAACCGCCCATATTCCCGGTAGATTGAATCACCCGGTGACATGGAATAAGAAAAGCCACAGGATTGCTTCCGATGGCTGTTCCTACAGCTCTTGAAGCGTTCGGATTTCCTATCTTTCCTGCCAGGTTTCCGTAGGTAGATAACTTTCCCATCGGGATAGAAAGCAAACTTTCCCAGACTTTAAGCTGAAAATCTGTTCCTTTTAAGTGTAATTTAATGGTGTTGAGTTTTGTCCAGTCTTTATTGAATATGGACAGTGCATTTTTCTGAAGATCATCCTGTCTTTCAAAAAAAGAAGCATTGGGAAATATCTGTTGTAAATTTCCCAATGCTGTTTCTTTATCGTCTTCAAAAGCCATATAACAGATCCCTTTTTCAGTAGATGCTGCCATTACATATCCGAAAGGACTTTCGGAAAAGCTGTAATTGATATTCAGGCTTTTTCCACCGTTTTTATATTCTGCCGGAGACATTCCTTCTATTTTCACAAACAGGTCATGAAGCCTGCTTGTACTGGAAAATCCCGTCTCATAAGCAGTATCAAATAAGGTCGCTTTTTCTTCCTTCAACAAATTTTTAGCATGTTCAAGACTAATGAACTGCAAAAATTTCTTCGGACTTGTTCCTGCCCATTCCGTAAATATCTTCTGAAAATGAGCCGGACTCAAGTGAATATTCTCTGCCACTTCCTCCAAACTTGGCTGAAGTCTGAAATTGCTCTGGATATATTCTATCGCTTTAGCAATTCTGTTATAATCTATCTGACTTTGTGCGGACATAATATTTTGTTTTACCTCACAAATTTCCGAAGAATACAGGGCAGAAAAAATCTGATTCTTGCGGAATTTTAGTTGTTGTTATAAATATGGTTGTAAGCAAGCATTTTGTAATATAGCTTAGCTGCTAAGAAAGCAGTTGGCTTAGCCATTGGAGAATCCATTAATTCTACAATATCAAATGCCACTACATTACATTTTTCAAAAACTTTCCTCAATAATTCCAGAGTCGGATACCACTGAAGTCCACCTGGCTCAGGAGTACCAGTAGATGGAGCAATAGAAGGATCAAAAGCATCAAGGTCAATCGTAATATAGACGTTTCCTGAAACTTTTTCTAAAACATCATTAACCCAGTTGTCGTTATTGGCAATTTCATGGGCAAAAAACACTCTTCCTTCCGGCAGATATTGAGCTTCTTCAGCATCCATGGAACGGATTCCCACCTGAACCAAGTTATGCTTCTGGTTAGCTTCAAAAACCGCACAGGCATGATTAGATGTAGAACCATGGAATTCCGGACGTAAGTCTGTGTGAGCATCTAACTGAAGAACGGTAAGATTTTCAAATTTCTCCCCTACCGCACGGATGGAACCGATAGAAACCGAGTGCTCACCTCCGAAAAGGGTAAATACTTTTCCTTCGTTGTTCAAAAGCTCTTTTGTTTTTTGGTAAACAGCTTCTGTCATGGCTTCAGGACTTGAGTTTTCAGAAATTTCTCCTGCCAGAAACACTCCGTCAAGGAAAGGCTCAGTTCCTGTTTCAATATCATAAAGCTCCATGTTTTCGGATGCATCAAGGAATAATTCAGGGCCTTTATCAGCACCTTTTCCCCATGTTGAAGTTCCATCGTAAGGAACGGTTACCAGCATTACTTTAGAGTTTTCTAACGTTGCATTTTCTTCAGGAATTCCTGCGTATGTTCTCATGTTTTATTTAAAAATTTAAGTGATATAAAGATTGAAATATTCTGAGCAAAGATACAAAGAGTTTGTGAGTTTGAGGGTAATTGAGTTTGAGGGTTTTAGAATTTTCAGGATGCGGGATTCGGGTCAATGAGTTTGAGAGTAAGAGGGATTTAGAGTTTCGAATTGATTGTCAGTTGCTCATTATTCGTTCGCAGTGATTAAATTAATAGAATTATGGATCTAATGTCTGGAGTATTATATCTGTATCTCATTTCTTGGTTCTTGGTTCTTGGTTCTTGATTCTTGATTCTTACAATTTAAAATTTACCATTCACCTGCGAAACAAATTTACCATTACCAAAAGTCAGTCTGGTATCTGTTATCTAAAATATAAAGTCTACATCTTCCATTCCTTTCCCCTTTCAAAGCAATTCCTTATTTTTGTAAAAAACAAAATATGTCCTTAAAAGCTGTTCTTTTCGATATGGATGGGGTTATTGTAGATACGGAGCCACTGCACAGAAAAGCTTATTTTAAAACGTTTGACGAACTGGAAATCAATGTTTCCGAAGAGCTTTATACTTCTTTCACAGGAGCTTCCACTAAAAGAGTTTGTGAAACATTAATCCGTCAATATAATTTAAATCATACCCATGAAGCTATTGCCGGTATCAAAAGATCTCATTTCAAAGATTATTTTGACAATGATGAAGAGTTTGATCTCATTCCGGGAGTACGAGAATTAATTAAACATTATCATGAAAACGGAATAAAGCTTATTCTAGCGTCTTCAGCAACGATGACAACCATCAATATGGTTTTTGAAAAGTTCGGACTTGAGCAGTATTTCAACGGAAAGATCAGCGGTGCTGATTTGAAGGAATCCAAACCTCATCCTGAAGTATTTCTATTAGCAGCTGAAATGGCAGGGGAATCTGTTGAAAGCTGCATGGTAATTGAGGATTCTACAAACGGAATTCTTGCTGCGCACAGAGCAAAGATTTTCTGTTCTGCCTACAGAAGTCCGCATTCAAAAAATCAGGATTATACTTTGGCAGATATTGTGGTGTCAGACTATGAAGAGCTGGAACTGGATAAGCTTTCAAAATATTTTTAAAAAGTAAAGCTCTCAAATATTCGAGAGCTTTACTTTTTATATCTTAATCATTCCGAACCAGTGAGATCTTCTGAGTAATTATTAATCCTTAACAATAATCTTAGTGGTCAAAATTTAAAACATTAAGAAAAAATTGAGCTGTTAAGATTATTAAGCAGATTGCTTCGTCTCTTCGTTCCTCGCAATGACTATTATTTTATTTGTAACCCAGGATTTTCAAAATATCTTCAGGCTCCTGTTTTTCGCGGAAAATTTCATACTGAAGTTCACCATTTTCATCTTTCTGAATCAAAATGTGTCTCGGCTGCGGCATCAGACAGTGGTGAACACCGCCATATCCTCCAATAGTTTCCTGATAGGCACCAGTATGGAAAAATCCGATATACAAAGGTTTTGTATCACTGAAAGTAGGCAGATAAATGGCATTGGTATGCTGTTCAGAATTATAATAATCATCTGAATCACAGGTCAGTCCGCCAAGAAACACTCTTTCGTAAGTATCCTCCCATCTGTTCAGCGGGAGCATAATAAAGTGTCTGGAAATAGCCCAGGTATCAGGAAGCGTGGTCATGAATGAAGAATCAATCATATTCCATTTTTCTCTGTCGTTCTGACGTTTCTGGGAGATAATCTTGTAAAGGTTTGCGCCACTTTCTCCTACGGTAAAACTTCCGAATTCCGTATAGATATTAGGCTCTTCTACTCCTTCTTCTTCACAGAATTTTTTGATCTGAGAAACGATCTCTTCTACCATATACTGATAATCGTATTCAAAGTTTAAAGAAGTTTTGATAGGGAAACCACCACCGATATTCAGTGAATCAACTTCCGGAGCAATTTTCTTCAAACGTGCATAAACACGAAGACATTTGTACAATTCATTCCAGTAATAGGCTGTGTCTTTAATTCCGGTATTAATGAAGAAGTGAAGCATTTTCAGTCTTGCATTCGGATGCTCAGCAATTTTCTGGCTGTAGTAAGGAATAATATCTCTATATCCGATTCCCAGTCTTGAGGTATAAAATTCGAATTTCGGTTCTTCTTCCGAAGCAATTCTGATTCCGATATCAAAAGTAGTATCAATACTTTCTGTAAGCTTATCCAGCTCACGGTAATTGTCCAGAATCGGGGTAATATTTTCAAAACCGCTGTTGATCATCTCTGAAATTTTCACCAGGTAATCATCCGTTTTGAATCCGTTACAGATCACTTCAATATTTTTATCTACTTTACCTTTCTCATAAAGAGATTTTACAATGTCCATATCATAAGCCGAAGACGTTTCTATAGAAATATCATTCTTAAGAGCTTCTTCAAGCACAAAATTGAAATGGCTGGATTTTGTACAGTAGCAGTAGGTATAATTCTTCTTATATTCGGCTTTCTCAAAAGCTTCCCTAAACCAGCTTTTCGCTTTCTGGATGTTTTGAGAAATTCTTGGCAGGTAGCTAATTTTTAGCGGGGTGCCAAATTTTTCAACGACTTCCATTAAAGGAACATCGTGAAATAACAAATTGTTCTCAGAAACATTAAATTCCTCTGTAGGAAAATATAATGTCTGATCAATAAGTTCCGAGTATTTTATTTTCATTTCTTGACAAGTGAATTACGAAATGCAAAATTGCTAAAAAAGTTTGATTTTTAAGCGTTAAATTTATTATAAATTTCAAAATAGGATCCCGTAAAAACCGGAGTGAATTATCAATTTGTAAACTTCTTAATATATTCTTCCCTCTTATCTTCTGAAATTCCCAATACCTGTTGAATATAAGTATCCACTGAACCATATTTATTATTGATTTCGTCAAAAGCGGCATCGAGATATTCAGTTTCTACCCAGCTCAGCTTTTCCAAGACTTTCACATCCATTTTGGGATATAAAAAATGCAGATTATTTGCCAGTTTGAACCTTTTAAAAATCAGTTTTTTTCTGTAATTATTGGATAAAAGATAATCATTATAAATAGTTTCTTTATCAAATTTTAAGATGGTCAAAATAAGAGCCGTAGTAATGCCTGTTCTGTCTTTACCTGCAGTACAATGGTATAGAACGGGCTGTTCAGATTCCAGAATTTCGGTGATTATTTTCTTTATTGTTTCAGGGTTTTCTGTTACATATTCCCTGTAAAAATCCAGCATTCTTTTATCTGCATCAGAACCGTTTACTTTTCCTTTTAAAACAAGCTTTTTGGCTTGGGTTAACTGATCTCCCTTATCTTCAAAAGCGGAATATTTTTTATAAACAATATCAGCGGGAAGCTGGTCTGGCTTGTCGGATATTTCCTTTGCATTTCTAAGATCGATGATTTCTTTTATTCCCAGGCTTTCCAATTCTTTGAACGATTTTTTCTTTAGTTTGTGAAGATGCCCGCTTCTGTAAAATTTCCCTTCTTTTAACGTTTTTCCTTCAGAATTTTTAATATTTCCTACCGTCCTGAAATTGTTTACTTTTTTGATTTCAATAGAATTCCCCGTTTCTTCTTTTCCATATTCCGGTTTGGTAAAATGCTGCGTCTTACAGGAAAAAACACAAAATATTGCTAACAGCAGAATTGATATTTTTATAAATTGTTTCAATATACTTTTGGATAATCTAATTCATTAATTCCTACAAAAAACAAGAGATCCCCGGATTCATACTGAATGGAAACCTCATCTTCAACGGCAAAATTCCTGGTTCCGATTCTCGAAGTGATGTTTAAACTTCCTTGATCTAATGGCCAGTTAAGCCCCGTTGTGGTTATCTTATCAACTGAAGGAAAAGGATACAATGAGATCATTTTATTTTTAGCTCCTTTCAGTTTAAATTTTTTTGGAACAAAATAATATTCGGAAAATTCATCGTAGAATTTCAAATCTATTTGATCTTTAAAAGCGTAAGCAACCGTCAGATTTCCCAGAAAATGATCCTGTTCTCCACCACTTCCCCCTAAAACATCAATCTTGGTAAAACCTCTTTCAATAATGATTTCCAATGCTTTGTGAAAATCGGTTTTATCCTGATCAAGAGTTAAAATAAATTTATCCTGGTAAACACTTTCATCCGATCCGGAATGGGAATCAAAATCACCGGAAATAAAGTCTAATTTATCTAAAGGAAATCCGAGCTGCTTCAAATAATGAAAAGCACCGTCTGTACAGGCAATCAAGCCATATTGGTCAGGATCCGGAAAGGTTTTTGGATGATCTCCGTTGATGAAAAGTAATACTTTATCTTTCATTCGGATTCCAGTATTCTTCCGGTTCGTTATTGATCTTTGAAATATATCTTGCCAAAACAAAGATATAATCTGAAAGTCTGTTTAAATATTTGATCAGTTCGGAACGTACTTCTTCAGATTCATTTAAGAAAACAAGGGAACGTTCAGCCCTTCTGCAGATGGTTCTGGCTGCGTGTAAAAATGTTGCTGCTTTCCCTCCACCAGGCAGGATAAAATACTGAAGCGGCTCCAGTTGATCTTCAAAAGCATCCATCCACTGCTCCAGTTCTTCAATTTCAGTGTCTGAAATAATCAATGGAAGCCTAGATTTCCCATTGGCCAGCATTAATTTATCAGCCGGTGTTGCCGCTTCTGATCCAACAGTAAAAAGATCAAACTGAATTTTTTTCAACTGCTTCAAAACCTCTTCATCCTCAATATGACTTTTAGAAATACCAATGAACGAATTAAGCTCATCTATATTCCCGTAGCTTTCCACTCTGGCGCTGGCCTTGGAAACTCTTTTCCCGCCGTATAATGCGGTCTGTCCTTTATCTCCTGTTTTCGTGTAAATTTTCATAGCACTAAATTACTTTTTTTTGTACAATGTAAAAAGTAAATGTATTAATGCTTTAATGATATAATCCTTCGACTATGTTCAGTATATTTTTTACTAACGCAGATTACACAGATTTGCACAGATTTAAATTCAAGCATTTAGATTTTGGCTAAGCCGGACGGATGGTTAATGTTTTTTTTTAAACGGGCTGAAGCCCTTCCTACTGATTTTTTGTTATTATATCAAAAAAAATGGCCGGATAAATCCAGCCACTCACAAATTATTTATTTACCTCTACATATTGTATGACGGTCTGGTTTTTGGGATTATAGATTATTGTACTGTTGTTTGGAAACCTTTTCAGTTTGTAATATTCTATATTCTTATCGTTTTTGATATCTTCCAGAAAGCTGGTATCAAACGTATTTTCAGGAAGGAATTTTGAAACAAAGCTTATTTTGTCAATAATGCTTTGTCCGTCTATTTTACGGGCTGCTTTATCTGATTTATCTTCGTCAGAAGAAGGCTGCTTTTCCAGAAAAGGAAGCAATACGGCAATGTCTGATTTATATTTAAAGATATAGCCTTCGGAACCGTTTGGAAACTTAAATTTCTTTCCCGTGTCTTCTGAAACTACAGGTTTCCCGGCATCAGGAAATACCTGATTAAATTTGACATCCTGAGAATTGGTTAAGGAGTTGATGGATTCACTGACTGTTTTCTTTACTGTTTCTTCTACGGCCTGCTGAGCTTTCTGTTGTACCGTTTCTGTAGTTTTCTGAACAGTCTGGTCTATTTTCTCTTCAATTTTATTACATGAAATTAATAAAAGAGCAGTAATAACCGGCAAAATATACTTCTTCATTTCGAGATTTTAATAGGGTTGCATTTTTAATTCATGCAATTTACATCTAAACGGAGAATAGGTTTATATATTTTAATAAAGAAAAAATATTTTCGACATTAAAAATACTGCTGACAAACTGTTGTCATAACCCAGTCTTACCTTTGTATCAACAATAACAAACTAAAACAATACAATTATGACAACTACTGCAACAGCCACAAAACAATTCATGACTTCTGACCAATTATTAGAGCATTGGCAAGGACACAGAAACTTGACAAGAAGGGTGATTGAAGCTTTTCCGGAAAAGGAATTATTTGAATTTTCCGTAGGAGGCATGAGACCTTTCGCCAAACTGGCATTAGAACTGATCAGTATTGGAGGACCAGCTTTAAAAGGAATTGTTGACAAAAACATGGAAGCCTACAATGAAGAAGGATTCAGCCCAAAAACGAAAGAAGACATCTTAAAAAAATGGGACGAAGAAACTGAGGTAATCAATAATTACTTTAACCAGATCACAGAAGAACGTCTACAGGAAACTTTCAATTTATTCGGACAGTATGAATTTCCGGTGTATCAGAACATTCTTTATTTTGTAGATAATGAAATTCACCACAGAGGACAGGGATATGTTTACCTGAGAGCATTAGGAATTGAACCTCCTTTTTTTTGGGAGAGATTTTAGGTTCACTGATGCCTTTATGGAAACTTAAAATCATGATCCAGTTCAGGAAAAAAGATGGAATTAAAAAAGGGCAAAGGGAGCTTATCTGCAAATAATTACTTGTGATATTTCTCAATAAGAAACATTAAATTCAATTTAGACACTACTCATATCATCATTCACAAAAAAATTACCTTTGCCTTTTAATTATAAAAACCGTCTTCATCAATGATGAAGACGATTTTTTATTTTTTCAGTGATCAATCTTTTATATTTTTTGAAATATCCTTAATTAATTCTTTAAGACTTTCTTTTAAAGATTCCGGTTCTAAAATTTCGGCATAATCGGCAAAAGTGATTACCCATCTTGGAAAGCCATCTTTGATCCAATCTGTTTCAAAGATCATTTCGTAACCGTCTTCTCTTTCAATCTCTTCAACCAGGCCGTAATATTTTTTTGAATTAACGAGATGATTGATGATTTTCTTTTCAACCAAAAGCCTCACTTTTGTTTTATTTCCGTTTGAATTCTTCCTGTAATCATTGATCTGGCCGTATTCCTGTAAAAACGGAGTCTGGGTTTTTAAAATCTGAAGAATCCTGTCTACCCGAAACTGCCTGAAATCATTTCTCATAGTACAGAAGGCCATGAGATACCAATAATTAAATTCAAAGAAAACGCCAACTACTTCAATAATGCGGGTAGAAATTTGGGCATCAACAGTTTTATACTCAATATTTAACTGTTTCTTTTCAGCAATACTTTCGAGAATAATAGGAATGATATTTTGGATATGATCTTCAGTTTTGGGATGATAATTGAAAACGTCGATCTGTTTTTCAATATTCTGAATCAGGCTTTTATCTGAGTGCCGAAGCACCGACCGGACTTTCTCCATCGCCGTCTGATAATGATTTCCGAGGCTTTGGTGGGAAAATTTTTGCATCAGCTTTTCGGCAGTAATAAAACTCAGAACTTCTTCTTTTGTAAACATGACAGGCGGAAGTTTATAGCCGTCCATCAGGGAATATCCGTTTCCAGCTTCTCCTATAATGGGAATCCCTGCATTTTCCAGTGTTTTGACATCCCGGTAGATGGTGCGGATGCTGACATCAAATTTTGCAGCAAGATCCTGTGCTCTTACAGTCGGTTTTGACTGTAATTGTGTGAGGATAGCCGTTACTCTGTCGAGTTTTTTAAGATAGTGGTCGTTCATATTGGTATGGCAAATCTATCAATCTTTTTTGGTCTACAGAATATAATTATGATTTAAAAATAAGTATGATTTTCTGAATTAATTACAAGTGATTAAACATCTTCTCTCACAAATTGATGGGATCCAGCAGATTCATAATGCATAAAAAAATCTGTGAAATCATTGGCATCCGCAAGAAATAAAAATATACTTCAGATCAATTATCTTTAAAAGAATTGACCAGCTTATCCAGGTTCAAGCTTCTGGCCGAGGCATCAAAAATTTCCCGGTACGTGCCATTCATCTGAACTAAATCATCATGGGTTCCGCTTTCCACCACTCTTCCTTTTTTCATAACATAAATGGTATCAGAATCTAAGATCTGTGACAGTGAATGGGAAATAATAACAACGGTACGGCCTTCTTTGATGGCATCAAGCGAATTTTTAATCTGTTCTGTAGCAATAGCATCCAGGCTGGCAGTTGGTTCATCAAGAAAAATGATGGGTGGGTTTTTCAAGAATAGTCTGGCAATAGCAATTCTCTGCTGCTGCCCACCAGAAAGTTGCGTAGCATCATGCTGATAGCCATCCGGAAGATCCAGAATCTGATCATGCAGATAAGCTTTTCTTGAAGCCTCCTGAATTTCCTCAAAACTCGCATTCATGTCACCATACCGGATATTGTCTTCAATACTCCCCTGGAAAATATGGTTTTTCTGCAATACGAGGCCGAGATCATTTCTCAAAGACGTATTGTCAAAATCATTTAAATTTACGCCGTCCAGCAGAATTTCTCCTGAATCGGGAAGGTAAAATTTACACAAAAGATTAATTACTGTAGATTTTCCGGCACCACTTAAACCTACGAGCGCCGTTGTTTTTCCGTTTTCAATTTTCATGGAAACATCATGCAGGGCTTTTGTTCCGTTAGGATAACTGAAATTGACATTTTTCAATTCAAAATTACCTTTGATCTTTTCTTCTACATAAGTTCCATTCTGTTCTATTTCATCATCAGCGTTCAATATCTCAAAATAACCTTCAGCATAGATCATCGCGTCATTCATATCATCATAAATTCTGTGCAGCTGACGGATAGGCGCTGAAATATTATTGAAGAGCATGATATGAAGCATAATAGCCCCGATTGTCATTTGCTGATCCAATACGAGATAAACTGTCAAAAGAATAATTAAAACTACTCCAAACTGCTCGATAAAAGTTTTTAAACCATCATAAATAAAATTGGTTTTTCTTGTGAACATCTGGCTTTCCATCAGTTCCATCTGAAGATCATATTGTTTTTTGCCTTCAAATTTTTCTCGCACAAAGCTCTTGATGACCATAATGGAATTGATCAGGTTCAATAGTCCTGAAGTTTTTCTTTCCCTTTGATTTCTAAGCTGGCGGCGTACTCCACCCAATTTCTTCGCCTGAAGGGAGCTTATGTAAAAATAGATGGGAACAATAATCGTAGAAACCATGCCCACATATACATTCTGCATATACATAATGATCAGTGCTATAATAGCATTGGAAAAAAGAGGCAGAATATCAATAAAAAAATTCTGCACCAGCTTTGTAAGACTTTCAATACCACGGTCTATCCTGATCTGCAGCTTTCCTGACTCATGATTTTCATCATTAAAATAAGCTACTTTGTACAACAGAATTTTGTCAATAGCCGACTGCGCCAAAACAGAACTTACATTGATCCTGATTTTTTCACCATAAAATTTCTGTCCGAAATTGATGAAAATATTGAGTAATTCCTTTCCAAGTAAAATAATGGAAATAACAATCAGAATATGAATTCCTGCAGACATCGGATGCGGAAGATGGGTTAATTCAGTTACCTCATCCACCGTATATTTAAGGACAATAGGATTGACCTGTGCCGCAAGTGCACCTAAAAAAGTTAGAAATAATGTTCCGTAAATCATCAAACGGTAAGGTCTGATAAATGGAACCAGCTGTTTATAGATACCAAATAAGGTGACTGTTCTGTTAAAAGGTTTTGCCATAGGAATTATTTTAACTAAAAAACGTACCGTTTCTGAGAAAAGGTACGAATTATTTAATCGGTTATTCAGATTTAGTTATTTAAGAATCTTTTAATGTTCCGTCGTCATTTATATATTTGAATTGATAGTTTGGATCAATAACCCTTCCTCCTATTTGTACAAAAGGTCCCCACATTCCTGACCAATCTTCAAAATCCTTTTCATCCGGTGTATCCCAACGGATTATTGTTGACAGTTCATGAATTTTTAAATTCACTATGATTCCGCATTCGTTTTCTAAAAAAACTTTAGTTCCAATTTGAAAATCTTCATATTTGTAAAAATCACTCATTTAGCCTTCGTAAAAATAGCTCGTAAGGTAATGCAGCTCTGGTCTGCTGACAGCTTTAGATTCATCCTGCGCCTGTTCCAGAGAATATAATGAAGTCAGCTCTTTTCTTTGGAAGATGAAAGAATTATTGGCATTCTTATCTACAACTTCACTGAAAATATGTTCAATTTCGGAATTGGCGAGCGAGGCAAAGCTGATGTCTTCAAAACCATACATCAATCTCAGATCATCAAACTGTCCAAAGTTTTCATCTACAAATCCCTGAAGCTGTGATTTTGAATCAAAATTACCGGCCCAGATGTTATAGATATATTTTTTCTTTTTCGGTTTGTCCAAAATACTCTGATATACAAAGTTTTCACCAAGATAAGCTTCTCTTACCTGGGGATCATTGGCAAGATCTTCGGGAAACCCTTCTTTCAGGATATTTCCTTCAAACATAATGTATGTTTTATTGGTGATGGCCAAGGTCTGCTGTACGTTGTGGTCGGTAATCAGGATACCAATATTTTTGTCTACCAGGCTTCTTACAATCTTCTGGATATCTTCTACTGCAATGGGGTCTACCCCTGCAAAAGGCTCATCAAGAAGAATAAAGTTGGGGCTTGTAGCAAGACATCGTGCAATTTCTGTTCTACGTCTCTCCCCTCCGGAAAGAAGGTCTCCACGGTTTTTACGTACATGCTGCAGGGAAAACTCCTCAATCAGCTCGTCACATTTTATTTGCTGTTCACGTTTTGAAAGTTTGGTAAGCTGCAGAACCCCCATGATATTTTCTTCTACAGAAAGTTTTCTGAAGATGGAAGCTTCCTGGGCAAGGTACCCGATTCCCTTCTGAGCCCGTCGGTACATTGCATCGGTAGTGATTTCCTGTTTATCGAGGAAAATCCTTCCTGATGTAGGCTTAACCAATCCTACAATCATATAAAACGAAGTGGTCTTTCCTGCCCCGTTGGGACCAAGCAAACCAACAATTTCTCCTTGTTCCACCTGTACAGAAACGCCTTTTACTACTTTTTTAGGACCGTATTCTTTGATTAAGTTTTCTCCTCGTAAAATCATAGGAGCAAAGATAAAGTTTTTTTGAATTCAAATTTTAGATTAAAAAGCAAGTGTAATAGTTTTATGAAATTTAATTTTCTGTTGATGTGATCCAGTTCGAAAATGATATTTTTTCAGTAAAACATCCAAAACAAATAACGAATATTTTACTGGTATTTTTATTTTTCAAACTAATATTTTGTAACTCCTTAGTATTTTATTCGACGTATTGAAAAGTTATTTTAATCATCACAAAGAAATTAAAAATGGAAAATTACGGTTATACAAAAACAGAAGGTACATCCAACCCACAGCAGAATAACATTCCTTACCGTTCGGAAAAGAAAATTCCAGCAGCTATATTAGGTATTCTTGTAGGCTGGCTGGCCTTAAATAAGTTCTATCTGGGTTATACGAAAGAAGGCATTATCCAGCTTATTCTTAATATAGTCACTTTAGGGGCAGCTTCTTTTATTCCTTTTATTGAGGGAATTTTATATCTCTTCATGAGTGACAAGCAGTTTGATGACACGTATGTATACGGGAAAAAAGGCTGGTTTTAAAATAGAACTGTTTAGAACATCAAGGTGAGGAAGAATTATTAATTTAATTTTTAAGTCTGAATTTAGAGTTCTTCTTATAATAATCTTATGGTTTAAATTATTCTTCATTTTATTTCCATAATTTTAAAAACGAAACCAAGAACTAAATTAATATGGAAAATAATCAGGACCTGACCAATCTTCTTGCATTGGATCTGGGAATCAATATTGTTGACAGAAGGCCATATGCCAAGGAAGTTTTCAAGTGGCAGGATATGGATCTTCTACCCCATTCCTCCGCAGACACTTTGCTGTGTGAGATTTTTGAGTGGAACGGAAGAAACTGGAGAACTACGGAAAACAACCTCATTGGATTTCTTTTTTCCGGAGATGCTTTAAATACTGTAAAAGAGCAGCTGATCAACACACCAAAGCATCCGGCTCTGATCCCGGATTTCGAGTTTACAAAAGACAGTATGATCGAATACGGCCTGTCTCTTCCTTCATTGTTCAATATTGGAGTAAACGGAAATATCAAGAATGTGAAAAGTTTTTCGGTACGGGTCAACGGTGTCACAAAATCCAGAGTTACCAATATTGATTCTCCTGGAATTGAGATTCTTAAAAATTATTCTTTATTCACACAGGATAAATCCAAAACCTACCGGAAGAATATTAAATTCAATTACCTGAGTACTTCCCTATTTTACGCTGAAAGTGTAGAGATCTTTCTGGAAAAGGAGTCTGGTGTAGGACTGGACGTAAGTTTCCAGACTCAAAATGTAGAAGTGGATGCTAAAATAGACACGGATACAAAGAAACATTTTGTTTTGAAATATTCAGGAAATCAGGCTCCTTTTGCTGCAAAGTTTACAAAGGGAAAAGATTTCAACATCATGTGATAAATTTTTATTATTTTAGTTTCACTAAACTATAAAATATTTTCTCATGAAAAAATTAACAAAAAAAGATCTGAAGAAGATCAATGGAGGTAGTATAAGATTTCCTGATGCTAACGGTAATTGCCTTCCCGGATGGTACTTATGTCCCACCAATGTATGTATCAATGATAATGGAGGTGAAAACCCTATTCAGCCGGGAGATCGTGATTATTTCACATGCTTCGGACACAATTAAAAGTCATTTCCCACGACATACAATTAAAAATGCCCCTGAAAGTAAGATTTCAGGGGCAAATTATTTTGATTGATTTTGAAATTATCTATTCAGAATCATTGCTGCTTCTTTCGCAAAATAAGTAAAGATCATATCAGCTCCGGCTCTTTTAAAGCAGGTAAGACTTTCAATGATCGTTTTATCATTATCCAGCCAGCCGTTCTGTGCTGCAGCTTTTACCATTGCATATTCTCCGCTCACATTGTAAACTGCAATCGGAAGATCTATAGCTTCACGAACTTTAGAAACGATATCCAGATAAGGAAGTCCCGGCTTGATCATGATGATATCAGCGCCTTCATCTATATCTTTATATACTTCATTTAAAGCTTCCCGGGAATTGTGAAAATCCATCTGGTACGTTTTTTTATCTTTCGGAATTTCCATATCATCTTTCGGTGCACTATCCAGAGCGCTTCTGAACGGTCCATAGAAAGAACTTGCATACTTGGCAGAATAACTTAGAATTCCTACGTCTGTAAAGCCACTTTCTTCCAAAGCTTCACGGATTGTAAGAACTCTACCATCCATCATATCACTTGGTGCCACAATGTCAGCACCAGCTTCAGCATGGGATACAGACATTCTCGCTAAAGCATCATTGGTTGCATCATTTATGATCTTTCCGTTTTCAATGATTCCGTCGTGACCGTAAATAGAATAAGGGTCTAAAGCTACATCGGGCATCACAATCATTGCAGGAACGGCATCTTTTATTGCTTTTATAGTCTGCTGCATCAGCCCGTCTTTGTTCCACGATTCTTTTCCGGTATTGTCTTTGAGATGTTCTGACACTTTCATGTACAGATTGACAGATTTAACGCCTAAAGAAAATAATTCCTTACATTCTTTTACTGTCAAATCGATGCTCCTCCTGAAAATTCCGGGCATCGACGGAATTGCTTCCTGCTGGTTTTCGCCCTCCATTACGAAGATAGGCATTACAAAATCATCGGTTGTAAGGGTGTTTTCTCTTACTAAACTTCTGACCGATTCATTTACTCTTAGTCTTCTGTTTCTTGAATGTATCATTTTGGAATACTTTTTGAATAAGTTTCTACAAATTTACTACAACTTATATAAAAAACTATTGTATAGAATTGTAGAATTGTCTATTTTTGTTTTAATACATTTGAGAAATTATAATTTGATGAAAAAACTTTTACTTTTATTTCTATTTACGGGCGTTTTCGTTGGATTTTCCAACAATCTGCAAGCACAGCTGAGAGAGCCGGGTTCCATCACACAGAAGTCTGATGACGGTGTATTGGTAGCTTATCCAAATCCAGCAAAGGATTTTCTTTTGATCAAAGCAAAAGATTCTGCTTTAAAAATTAAAAGTGTAACCTTTTATTCAATTTTAGGAACGCAGGTAGCTAACTATTCTGTCAACATGAATTCCGGAGAGATTAATATTGAAAGATTGAAACCCGGGAAATATCTGATCCGCTATATTTTAAGCGATAATACCCAAAAGGTAACTCAAATCGTAAAACAATAAAACCAAATCCTGATAATCATCAGGATTTTTTCTTTTACAGCATTTCTCCCTTAATATTTCCGTAACTTTCAGGACTTTTTATACTCATTGTAAAAACAATTTAATGCTTAAAGCTGAACATATCAGAAAGACCTATAATGCCGGGAAGAAAGTCGCATTGGATGATTTTAGCATCCATGTACCTCAAGGCAGTATTTACGGGCTTCTAGGCCCGAACGGAGCCGGAAAAACTTCTTTCATCCGTATCATCAACCAAATCACCCAGGCGGATTCCGGAGATGTATTCATCAATGGAAATAAGCTTAGTCCAAACCATATCAGAGATATCGGTTATATGCCCGAAGAAAGAGGCTTGTACAAGAACATGAGTGTTGGGGATCAGATTCTTTATTTCGGGGAACTGAAAGGGATGAGCAAAAATGATGCTTTAAACGAAGCGAAGAAATGGTTTGAAAAACTGAACATCGACCAATGGTGGAAAAAGAAGCTTTCTGAACTTTCAAAAGGGATGGCACAGAAAATCCAGTTTGTAGTAACGGTTCTTCACCGCCCACATCTTCTGATCCTTGATGAACCTTTCTCCGGTTTTGATCCTGTGAATGCTAATTTAATTAAAGATCAGATTATCGATCTAAAAAATAACGGAACTACGATCATTCTTTCTACCCACAGAATGGAAAGTGTGGAGGAAATGTGTGATTATGTAGCACTGATCAACAATTCAAAGAAAATTATTGACGGAAGGGTGTTTGACGTAAGGGAAAAATTTAAGAAGAATATTTTCGGAATTACTCTTTCAGAAGTGGATGAAGCGAAGTTTGAAAACTTTAAAACCAGCTATGATATATTTAATTTCTCTAATGAAAACAATCTGATTTCTTTTGATCTGAAAAATGAAAGCGGCCAGAACGAAATTCTTCTGGATCTTGTGAATGTGGGAAAAGTGAGATCATTCGACGAAAAAATCCCAAGTATGAATGAAGTGTTTATTAACGCAGTAAGCAATCATCCTTAATTTTATGAATAATATTTTTTTAATTACAAAAAGGGAATTTCTTACGCAGGTTAAGAAAAAATCCTTCATTATACTCACATTACTTGCTCCTCTTTTATTGATTGGTTTTGGTGGGGTGATCGGCCTTATGTTTAAAGCCAACGAATCGCACAGCATTATTGAGGTTGTAGATAAAAGCGGACTTTTTAAAGATCAGTTTAAATCTGATGACAAACTGAATTATGTATTTGTTTCAGCTGCAGATGAAAAATCTAAGGTCAATAATCTGAAAGGAAATGAATCGCTTGACGGCATCCTGATTCTTCCTGAGCTGAATGGTCATGATTATGAAGCTCTGGAAAACAATACGCGACTGATTGTCAATGCGAAGATGGGATTTGATACTAAGCAAAAAATCGTTTCAGATATCACAGAGGTGATCAAAAAGGAAAAGATCAAGCAGCTTGGTATTCAGGAAACCCAGCTGAACAGCCTGGACAAAGGCTTTACCTTGAAGACCATCAATGTTTCCGATAATAACAAAGAGGATTCTGATATGGCTTTTGGGGTAAAGAGTGGCTTAAGCATTCTTTTAATGTATGTAACGTTTATGTTCATCATTATTTACGGAGTACGGGTGATGAGAAGTGTTCTTGAGGAGAAAAACAACCGTGTGGTGGAGATTATTATCTCTTCTGTCAAGCCTTTTGAGCTGATGATGGGTAAAATATTGGGCGTAACCCTGGTCGCTCTGACTCAGTTCCTGATCTGGATTTCTATGTCTGTGATCGGTGCTTTGGTTTTAAATACCGGCTTCTCCCCTTTTCAGAAGAATATTCCGGGAGGAAATGAAGAGCTGACAAGCAAGCTAGATGTTACGCAGATCGCTACACAGGTTTCCCATAGTTTATTGGAACTGAATTTCCCGCTGATTATCTTTGTATTCATTGTATTTTTCCTTTTAGGGTATATTTTCTACAGTTCTATTTATGCAGCCATTGGTTCTGCAGTGGACAATGAAACGGAAACACAGCAATTTACTTTATTTGCTATTTTACCACTTACTTTAGGGATGTACGGAAGTTTTTCGTTAATGAACAATCCTGATGGTCCTTTGGGATTCTGGCTATCTATTATTCCGTTTACATCACCGGTCGCAATGATTGCAAGAATACCTTTCGGAGTTCCGGCATGGCAGATCGCATTGTCTATTGGATTACTGTTAGGAACAACAATCCTTATGATATTTTTGGCCGGAAAAATCTACCGTGTAGGGATTTTAATGTATGGCAATAAGGCTACTTTGAAGGAGATCTGGAAATGGATCAGAGGATAATGAATTAAAGGCTGGAAGCCAAAAGAGGGAGGATGGAAGTACTGAACGGATTCAGTTGCTCCTTATAACTTAAATAGCTTCTCTCTTCCAACTTCCAACTCATAACATTGTATAAAACAAAAATCCCGGAAATTAAAATTTCCGGGACTTTTTATGTTTGAATAACGTATTATTCTATTTAAAGATATAGCTTAAGCTAAGGCTGATCACCTGCTCAGATTTGCCTTTGGTAGTACCTCCTTTTTCTTTTGCAAGATCCGGATAAGTATCTGTAAGACCAAGGTCATATTTAAGAGCTAATTCCAGCTGTCTTTTGTAGCTATAGCCAACTCCTAATCCAAGGGCGAAATTAAAGCTTGATGCTTTTCCGCTTACTGAAGGATATAAAGGATCGGTAACATCCGGATCGTAATATGGTCTTCCTACCGGTGCATTTTTAACATTCTGACTCATCAGAAAGTTAAACCTAGGACCTATCATTCCAAAGAATTCTGAAGCTGCTTCAGAAAAGTATCCTTTAAAATAAATAGGTACACTCAGATAATTGTTACCATATACTGCATCATAGCCGTCTTTTCCTTTAGCATCTTTATCTTTCCCGGTTTCTCCTGCACCATAGTACACGACTTCGGGTTGTATAAAGAACTGATTTGCCTTTCCTACCGGGATAAGAGCCAAAGCTCCGCCCTGGAATGCATATCTTGGACCTGAGGGATTATGAGCATTTCTTACTCTGGAGTAGTTACCTCCTGCTGTTACACCAAATCTCGTATTTTTGAAGTCAATCTGGGCGAAAGACAGGGTCGAGAGGGCCAATGCTGAGGTTAATAAAAGTTTTTTCATATGTTTTGTTTTGTATAGCGATTATCCTAGGACTTTTGCAACAGTAACACCGATATCAGCCGGAGAATCTACAACGTTGATTCCGTTTTCTCTCATGATCTCCATTTTAGCCTGAGCTGTATCTTCATCACCACCTACAATAGCACCAGCGTGTCCCATAGTTCTTCCTTTAGGAGCAGTCTGTCCAGCAATAAATCCTACAACAGGTTTAGTAGATCCGCTAGCTTTATACCATCTTGCAGCTTCAGCTTCTAATCCACCACCAATTTCACCGATCATTACTACCGCTTCAGTTTCAGGGTCGTTGATGAATAATTCCAAAGCTTCTCTTGTCGTTGTTCCAATGATTGGATCACCACCGATACCGATTGCTGTAGAAACACCGAAACCAGCTTTTACCACCTGGTCAGCAGCTTCATAAGTAAGCGTACCTGATTTTGATACAATACCTACTTTACCTTTTTTGAAAACGAATCCTGGCATAATACCAATTTTAGCTTCTTCAGAAGTAATGATTCCCGGACAGTTTGGACCGATTAGTCTGCAGTCTCTGTCAGCGATGTAAGATTTTACTTTTACCATATCCGCTACAGGAATACCTTCAGTAATACATACGATAACTTTGATCCCTGCTTCAGCAGCTTCCATGATTGCGTCAGCAGCAAATGCAGGTGGTACGAAAATGATACTTACATTTGCTCCAGCTTTTTCAACAGCATCAGCTACTGTATTAAATACAGGCTTTCCTAAGTGCTCAGAACCTCCTTTTCCTGGAGTAACTCCTCCTACTACGTTAGTTCCGTATTCAATCATCTGACCTGCGTGGAAAGTACCTTCGTTCCCTGTAAATCCTTGTACAATTACTTTAGAATCTTTGTTTACTAAAATTGACATTTTATTGTTGTTTTAATTTATTAATTTTCAGTTTATACGTGAGACAAAAATAATGATTATTTGTCGTTAAAAAAACTTTTAAATCTGATTTTATTCATCATATTTTTTCAGTACATCAATCAAATCTTCCTCTCTAAGTTTATTATAATTAATGTTCTCAATAAGTGGTTCCAATTCCGGTTTATCAGCCATAAGAGCCTTTAATTTTTTTCGGTTATTTATCAGTATACTCATTGCCTGCCTTACATTTCCTTTGTATAAAACATCCGTAACTAAGGTAGATCCATCAAAACCATGGCGATGATAACTTCTGAACCATTTTATTTTATTCCCATTGTACAGTTCTTCCACCAATGTCTTTGAAGACTCTGCAGGAAAATAAACAAAAACTCTGGGTTTATTTTTGAGATCAGTAAATTCAATTTTTTTTATTTCAGCAGCAGAGTATTTAATTTTCTTTCCATCCTCCAGAATCTTAATGTTCTTATCTGCAAGGGTTATTTCATCAATTTGATTTCCATCGAAAAGATTGGTTATAAATGGGATTTTAGCATTTAGAACATGATCATCATTAAAAGTAATTGTAGACTGAATGTCTGATTTTTGTGCAAAACCTATAGCATACATAAAAACCAACAGTCCATATAATCTCTTCATCATAGTTTTCTCAGCTTTACTTCTTTTTTCAGATAGCCTTTAAAATCTTCTGCAAACATTCCGATATAGGTTCCTTTTTTCAGATCTCTGTTGACTCCGGTTTTCCCGAGAATAACAGATCCTGCTTCAATTTTATTACCGGAAGCCATGCCTACCTGTCCCCAAAGCGTGACCTCATCACCAATAATGCAGCATCCTGCAATTCCAACCTGTGAGGCGATGAGACATTTTTTTCCGATCACCGTGTCATGCCCAATCTGGATCTGATTATCTAACACTGAACCTTCACCAATGACGGTAGAATCCGTCACTCCTCTATCGATAGTACAGTTATTTCCAATTTCTACATTGTTTTCAATAACCACATTTCCTACGGAAATCAGACGGTCAAAATTCCCGTTGAGTTTTCTGTAATAGAAAGCATCACCACCTAATACAGTTCCGGACTGGATGATTACATTATCTCCAATTTCGGTTCTGTCACCGATTACGACGTTAGGAAAAATCAGGCTGTTTTTGCCGATCTTCACGTTGTTTCCAATGACTGCCGTGCGGTGGATTTTGGTTCCTTCCCCTATTTCAGCATCGTGAAGTTCTTCAGTGAAATTATATATTCTCGTAAAATGAGTGTTAATCTTATTGAAGTCTGCGAAAGGATCATCAGAAACTAAAAGAGCCTTGCCTTCCGGACATTCTACCTTTTTATCGATCAAAATGATCGTAGCTGCAGAATTCAGCGCTTTATCGTAATATTTGGGATGGTTGACGAAAACGATGTCACCCGGTTTTACCATGTGAATTTCATTGGTTCCCAGTACTTCAAAGTCTTCGGGACCGACAAATTCTGAGCCTATTAATTCGGCAATAGTTTTGAGCTTTTGCGGAGAATGGAATCTCATACCAATTGATTTTATAAAAACAAAATTCGGACTGCTGATGCAAACCGAATTTATGTAAATTTAATTTATTATTTTACTCTTTCTAAGTAGCTACCGTCTTCTGTATTTACTTTGATCTTATCTCCCGGCTCGATAAACAAAGGAACATTTACTCTTGCTCCTGTTTCAACGATTGCGTTTTTAAGAGCGTTGGTTGCCGTGTTTCCTTTAATGCCCGGGTCAGCTTCGATAACTTCCAGATAAACTGATTGAGGAAGTTCTGCAGAAAGCGGAGTTTCATCAGCTTCTTTCAGGATGATGGTTACTTCTTCACCAGCTTTCATAAACTGAGAGTTTTCAATCATTTCCTTACCTAGATATAGCTGAGAGAAGTCATCATTATTCATGAAGTGAAAACCATTCTCATCATCATAAAGATACTGGAATTTTCTGGTAATTACTTTTACTTCATCAATTTTGTGTCCTGCAGAGAAAGTATTATCAAGAACTTTTCCGTTGGTTACCGATTTTAGTTTTGTTCTTACGAAAGCAGGTCCTTTCCCTGGCTTTACGTGCATAAATTCAACTACTTTGAAAATATCATTGCTAAATTCGATGCAAAGTCCTTTTCTTATATCGTTACTTGTTGCCATTAATTTTATATTGTCTTTTAATTTTAATCTGATTTTACCTTTGTATTAGTTGCTGTCCTTACCTGTTCCGTATCCTTTTACGATACCTCTCGGAGAGTTTTGAATAAACTGAAGGATCTCATCTCTTTCAGCAGTAGGAAGCATTTCTTTTTCAATGTGGGAGATTGCCTGGGAAACGTTCATCTTCATCTGGAAAATAGCTCTGTAGATCTTTTGGATCTCAAAAATCTTTTCGTTGGTAAAACCTCTTCTTCTTAATCCTACAGAATTGATCCCTGCATAAGACATCGGCTCTCTTGCTACTTTTACGTAAGGAGGAATATCCTTTCTTACCAGAGTACCTCCGGAAATCATCACATGTTTGCCGATTTTACCAAACTGGTGAACAGCACTAAGGCCACCCATCACAGTATAATCGCCAATTTCCACATGTCCGGCAATACCACAGCCGTTTACGATAATAACATGATCACCAATGACACAGTCATGAGCAATATGGGAAGTTGCCATAATAAGGCAGTTTGCACCTATTTTTGTAAAGCCTAATGCTTTTGTTCCTCTATTTACGGTAACACATTCTCTGATGGTTGTATCGTCACCGATAATGACCTGAGTATCCTCGCCGTCAAACTTGAGATCCTGAGGAATTGCCGAGATAACAGTCCCCGGGAAAATCCTACAGTTTTTACCTATCCTTGCTCCGTCCATAATGGTTACGTTCGGGCCAATCCAGGTTCCTTCTCCAATTTCTACATCCCCGGCAATTGTAGTGAATGGTTCTACAATTACATTTTTGCTAATTTTCGCTCGTTTATCTACGGCGGCTAATTGATGGACCATTTAATCGACTTTATTTTTTGCAACTTGAGCCATTAGCTCTGCTTCCACAGCCACTGTATCTCCAACATATCCGTATCCCTGCATATGAACAATACCTCTTCTGATAGGCTCTATCAATTCAATTTTGAAAATCATAGTATCACCAGGAACTACTTTTCTCTTGAATTTTACTTTATCAATTTTAATGAAATAAGTAGAGTAATTTTCTGGATCCGGAACGCTTGCCAATACAAGGATACCACCGGTTTGTGCCAAAGCTTCTACCTGAAGGACTCCAGGCATTACAGGTTCTTTCGGGAAATGTCCTACGAAGAAAGGCTCATTCATAGTCACATTTTTCAAACCTACCACATGAGAATCTGAAAGTTCAAGAATCTTATCAATCAATAAGAACGGAGGTCTGTGAGGCATAAGCTTCATAATTCCGTTGATATCAAAAACAGGTTCTTTAGTAAGATCAAAATCAGGTACGTTTTTCTTTTTCTGAAGTTTCCACTGTCGGTTCAGTTTTTTTGCAAACTGGGTATTCACAAAGTGCCCCGGTTTATTTGCAATCACTTTACCTTTTATTTTTACACCAGCTAAAGCTAAATCACCAATTACATCAAGCAATTTATGTCTTGCAGCTTCGTTAGGATAATTTAATGTAAGATTATCCAGAATTCCGTTCGGTCTGATAGAAACATTGTCTTTCCCGAAGGCTTTCTTCAGTTTCTCTGTTGTTTCAGGAGTAAGATCCTTGTCAACATATACAATCGCGTTAGAGATATCTCCTCCTCTGATCAATCCGTGATCCAACAACATTTCCAGCTCATGTAAAAAGCTAAATGTTCTTGCAGAAGAAATTTCGTCTTTAAATTCTGAAATATTTTTAAGAGTGGCATTCTGGGTTCCCAATACCTTGGTTCCAAAGTCTACCATGGTAGTAATTTCGTAAGTATCCGAAGGGATAATTGTGATTTCTGAACCTGTTGCAGGATCGCTGTAGGTAAGAACTTCTTTTACAACAAGATATTCTCTCGCTGTATTTTGTTCAATAACCCCAACGCTTTCAATAGCCTCAACAAAGAATTTTGATGATCCATCTAAAATCGGAGGTTCTGAAGCATTCATTTCCAGAATAGCGTTATCTACGTCACATCCTACCAACGCCGCTAAAAGGTGCTCACAGGTTGTAATTTTAACGCCAAGCTTTTCTAATGTTGTTCCTCTTTCTGTTGCTACTACATAATTAACATCAGCTTCTACCTGAGGATGTCCCTCCAGGTCTGTTCTTACGAACACAAAACCTGTGTTTTCTTTAGCAGGTTTGATGGTAAGTTTTACTTCTTTACCCGTATGAAGGCCAATTCCAGAAAGCGTTACTTCTTCCTGGAGTGTTTTTTGCATATCACTCATTAGTTTTATCTTTTGAGGTATCCTCAAGATTATTTATTCTCTTTACAATTTCAGTAAAATTCCTGAAATGCACATAGTTTCTAAGATAGTCATTATAGCTTATCGCAGGAGATCCATACAATGTTTCTTTATCATTGACACTTGAATTCACACCACTCTGAGCCTGAATCTTAACCTGATTGCCAATTTTGATATGGCCTACCACTCCTACCTGTCCTCCAATCTGGTTCCAGTCTCCGATTGTAGTAGATCCAGCAATTCCGGCCTGAGCTGCAATCACATTATTCTGTCCGATCTTCACATTGTGGGCAATTTGGATCAGATTATCGATCTTCGTTCCTTTTCCGATAATGGTTGAACCAATTGTAGCTCTGTCAATACTACAGTTTGAACCGATTTCAACGTCGTCTTCAATGATCACATTTCCTAGCTGAGGAATTTTTTTGAATCCTTCTGCTGTAGGCTGAAAACCAAATCCGTCACCACCAATAACCGTGTTGGAGTGAATTACGCAATTATCACCGATAATACAATAATCATAGATTCTCGCTCCACTGTCAATTTTACAGTTCTTACCGATCTTTACTCCCTTACCGATATATACATGCGGATAAATTTGCGAACCTTCTCCGATCTTCGCTTTCTCAGAAACATAAGTAAATGCTCCAATATATGCTTTTTCTCCGATCACAGCAGTATCATGAATAGAAGAGCCGTTCTCAACTCCCTCTTTTCTGCCCTGCATTTCCTGATACAGATTCATTAAGATCTGAAAAGAAAGGTATGCATCCTTTACAACAATTAAGGTAGGATTGTAATTATTTTTATCAATAAGTTTTTCCGAAACAATAATAACGGAGCATTTTGAGGTATCTAAAAAGTGAGAAAACCGATCTTGTGCTATAAAAGAAAGATGCCCAGTTTCACCATTCTCAATTGGTGAAACCCCTGTAATAACCGTACTTTCGTCGCCTATTATTTGTCCGTCAATAAAACTTGCAATTTGCGAAGCTGTAAATTCCATATTCTGCAAAGATAAGAAATTCTATAATTCGCAAACATTTTTTGGTTTTCGGAACGTGAATTTTAATAATATTTATGAAATTATCTTGAAATGTCTCTTGGAAAGGTAAGGATATATCTGGCCGTTTTATGAACCATAAGCCCCGACAGCAACTGGTCTTGTGACTCTTCCAGTCTTATTTTTCCACCGTCTTTCATCAACAGGTAAATAGGTTGTTTTTCGGTGTCATAAGGCAGTAATTTTCTTTTAATTTCATGTACAAGCTCCTTTCCGTTATCGATTCCGAAAAATTCATTGGTGTTTTTTATTTTTTCCTCAATAAATTCAGAATCAAAAGGACGTGTGGAAATAACAGTTTTAGGAAGATTTCTCTGAATCACACATTGGCACCAGTAAGAAAGAATAAAGTCATCTGAATCCTGCCAGGATTTCATCGCATGAATTATATCATTATCGTCAAGTTGGGTAAATCTGAAAATATCTTCATCAGTGGCTGAACTTTTACCACGGTGCAGGAAATATTTCAGATTTTCACCTGCAGGAAGCTCCATTCCCTGAGAAACCAGATATTTTGCTCTCTCCAGAATTTTCACCAAGAGAAATTCTGCCAGTGCTGAAGTTTTATGATAATAAACCTGCCAATACATAAACATTCTTGCGGTCAGGAAGTTTTCGATAGAGTAAACTCCTTTTGCATCGATCACCAATTCACCTTCACCGCATACATTCATCATAGAAATAATCCTCTGGGTATTAATATTTCCCTCCGAAACACCAGTGAAAAAGCTGTCTCTGTTAAGATAGTCAAGCCTGTCCACATCAAGTTGAGATGAAATCAGCTGATTAAAGAATTTCCTGTGATATTTCCCCTGAAACATTTCAATTGCCAAAGAAAGCTGTCCATCAAATTCCTCATTTAATTTGTTCATCAGCAACAGCGAGAGCTTTTCATGATGCCAGTCATCCATCAGCATATTTTCCAGGGCGTGGGAAAACGGTCCGTGACCTATATCATGCATAAGGATTGCCAGCATAGCGCCTTTTTCTTCCTCTTCTGTAATTTTAATACCTTTCTGTCTCAAAGTTTCCAATGCCGTAAACATGAGATGCATCGCTCCCAATGCATGATGAAATCTTGTATGCGTAGCGCCAGGGAAAATCAGATTGAGAAGTCCTGTCTGCCCTATCCTCCGCAGTCTTTGAAAATACGGATGCTCTATAACGTCAAATAAAATTTCGTGTGGGATTCTGATGAAACCATGAACGGGGTCGTTGATGATCTTTAGCTTATTCTGCATTGAAACGTCAATATTAGTAAACAAAGTTAGATATTTTAAATTTTAAGTATCATTAAATTGCTGTTAAAGAATTTCAAATCTGCAAAGACCTTACCATATCCATACGCTAGTCCATATTTTTGATTTCTATGAAGCCATTTGTGGCATTTTTATTATTAATTTTCTGAACAATAATTTTTGCGAATCTACCAAGAAGTTTCCTACATTTTATATTTTAAAAATATATCTTTGATAGTATAAATAACGCTTCTATTTGATGAGAAAAATTTCTCTTTTCGTCCTATTTTTTTTCAGTTTACATTTTTCTGCACAGATTTTATCTGAAACTCAAAAACTGGAATCGCTATGCAAGGTCTGGGGATTTTTGAAATATTACCATCCAAATGTAGCAAAAGCAGATTTTGATTGGGACCGCCAGCTTTTCCAAAAAATAGATGAATTGGGAAATATCCGTGATAAGGATCAACTGAATGAATTCTATTTTAAATGGATCAGCAGTCTCGGAAAAGTCAACGAGTGTAAAAAGTGCTTAAAAGAAGATAAAGAGAAAATTTATTTTTTAAGAAATTTTGATCTCAACTGGATCAGTAATAAAAATGTGTTCACAGAAAAAGTAAGGCGACAACTTCTTTTTATTCAAAATAACAGAAATCTGGGAAGTAACCATTATTTCGGAAAGGGAGGTAAAAAGGTATACTTCAGAAATGAAAATTCTTACGGTTCAAAATTTACATCAAAAGAGATCAGCCTTTTGGAACTTTTCAGATATTGGAATGCTGTGGAATATTTCTTCCCCTATAAATATCAGACCGATCAGGCCTGGAACGATGTTTTATCAGAAATGATCCCAAAGTTCTTAAACGTCAATAATGATGAAAGCTATCATCTGACCCTTGCCGAACTGGTGGCCAAAGTTGATGATTCCCATGCTTTTCTGTATTCTCCATTAATCAATGCCAATCAATATGGAAAAAGAAAAGTTCCTGTGGAATATATTTATGCAGAAGGAAAGTTGGTTATCACTAAAGTCATTAGAAATAAGTTTAACGAAGAGATACTCTTAAAAACCGGTGACGTCATTTATGATATCAGTGGCCGAACAATTCCACAAATGGTTAACAGTTTTGGAAAATATGTTCCAGCCTCCAATTCGTGGGGAAAGATCAATAAAGTGAGGAATCTTTTTCTGTTCAGCAATCATGACGCTATCACTATCAAAGTTGAACGGGACGGAGAAAATCTGGAAATTGCAGCTAAAACTTATCTTCTCAGAGATATTATCCGGGAGAAATCTGTTCCTGAGCAGAAATGGAAGTTTCTGGATACAGACCAAAAGACAGGTTATGTGAATATGGGGAGTATTGAAAAAAGTGATCTGGATGACATGTATCAAGATTTTAAGTTTACAACATCTATTATTTTTGACCTAAGAAATTATCCTCAACAGACTATTTTTCCTCTAAGCAGAATGATTTTGCCAGAAAAATCAATTTATTATCAATTTAATTTTCCTGAGACAGATTATTTGAGTAAATTTTATAGCGCAAAAAACAGTATCGGAAGAAAGAACCCGGATTATTATAAAGGCAATGTCATCGTTTTAGTAGATGAGCGCACACAGAGCCAGGCAGAGACTACGACAATGATGCTTAAACAACATCCAAAAGCAAAAGTGATAGGAAGCCATACATCCGGAGCCAACGGTGACATCATCCGGTTTAAAATTGCGGACCTTGATACTGCCTTTACCGGGCTTGGAGCTTATTATCCTGACGGAAGGGAAACCCAGAGGATCGGAATTATTCCCGATATGATCATAAAACCTACCGTAAAAGGTGTGCTGGCAGGAAAAGATGAAGTTCTGGAAAGGGCTTTAAAATATATAAAGACCGGTTTTTAAATGAATTGATATCAGCAATTATGCAGTAGAATTTTCATTTAACTAAGATTTAACTTTTGTTGTCTCTAATTTGTGAGAATTTAAAAGGAATTGGTCGGCAATTTGATGCAATAACCATGTAAAAAATAAATTATGTCGGAAAAAATATTATGGATAGATGATGAAATAGATTTACTCAAACCCCATATTGTATTCTTAGAAAAAAAAGGTTATCAGGTAACCCCTGTTAACAACGTGAACGAGGCTCTGGAACTCATGGACTCGGAAAAATTCGCACTTACCTTAATTGATGAAAATATGCCCGGTATTTCGGGGCTGGAGGCCATTCCTATGATTAAAGAAAAAGATAATTCTTTAAAGATTGTGATGGTTACCAAAAGTGAGGAGGAACATATTATGGAAGAAGCCATCGGATCACAGATCGCTGACTACATTCTTAAACCGGTAAATCCTAACCAGATTTTATTATCGTTGAAAAAAAATCTGCAGGAGGATAATCTTGTGGAGCAGAAAACCATTCTTCAGTATCAGCAGGAGTTCAGAAACCTTTCTTTGGAGCTTTCTTATCTCAGAACCTATCAAGAATGGGCAGAATATTATAAAAAAATCCTAAGCTGGGAAATCAAGTTCGATAAGGTTGCAGATAATGAATTTGCGGACCTGTTGCAGTCTCAGAAAGAAGAGGCGAATATTCAGTTTTCAAAATTTATTGAAAAAAATTACGAAGACTGGCTGACGGATTCCGAGAAACCTTTGATGAGTCATACTCTTTTCAAAGAAAAAATAAAGCCGGAGGTGGAGAAAGAAAAAGTCCTGCTTCTGATGATAGACAATCTGCGTTTTGACCAGTGGAAGGTGATTGAACCGTTATTTACAAAATACTACAATAAAATTTCTGAAGATTATTACTACAGTATTCTTCCCACAGCCACTCAATATGCAAGAAACTCTTTCTTTGCGGGATTGATGCCATCTGAGATCGAAAAACGTTTCCCGGATAAATGGTTCAATGATAACGAGGAAGGAAATAAGAATGAATTTGAGCGTGATTTCCTGGAAGATCAGATGAAAAGAATCGGTTTGGGATCTAAGTCTATGAAATATCTTAAGGTTTTGAATGCAGATTTTGAACGAAAAATCTACGATGATTTTAACCAGCATAAGAACAATGATCTTTTGGTAATTGTTTACAACTTCATCGATATCCTTTCGCATGCCAAAACAGACAACCATATTGTAGATCAGTTGATCCGTGATGACAAAACTTTCAGATCGCTTACCTATAACTGGTTTGAAAACTCATCATTAATTAAGATCATAAAAGCGGCAGCAGAAAGTGGCTATAAACTTGTGATCACAACCGATCACGGAACCATATACGTTAAAAAGCCAAGCAAAGTAGTTGGTGACCGTGAAACATCAACAAACATCCGTTATAAAACAGGAAAGAGTTTAACGTATGATGACAGCGATGTATGGGCAGTTACGAATCCAGAAAAGCTTTTCCTTCCTAAAGGAAATTTAAGCTCGAAATATATCTTTGCTAAAAACAATATTTTCCTGGCCTATCCTAAAAATTACAATCATTTTGTAAATTATTATAAAGAAACATACCAACATGGGGGAATTTCACTTGAAGAGTGTATCATTCCTATCAGTATTTTAGAACCCAAATAGTTTTTTTCATAGTTTATTTAAAATTTCGGGTTCAGAAGCGGCAAAAATCGAATGATTTTTGCCGCTTCTTTTTCCGGTCGCTTTTAATAGTCTGGAACAGTTCCTATCTTAGCAAAAAAAACAATGTTTATTATTTCACTCAGTTACAAAACCTCTCTGGAGAATGTTGAACATTTCATTCCGGAACACAATGATTTTCTTGAAAAGCATTACCATTCAGGAAACTTTATTGCTTCGGGCAGAAAGGATCCGAGAACAGGCGGGATCATTCTTGCTAATGGAAACTCTAAAGATGAAATTGAAAAGATCATTAAAGAAGATCCTTTTTATATTCATCAGATCGCAGATTATAATATCATAGAATTTATTCCTACAAAATATAACGAACACTTTAAATTTTTTATAAAAAACGCATGAAGTTAATTACTTATAATGTCAACGGAATCAGGGCTGCCTTTACAAAAGATTTTTTAGGCTGGCTAAAAACTGCTGACCCGGATATCGTATGCATTCAGGAAAGCAAAGCGGGAAACGATCAGATCGACATCGAAAGCCTTGAGAAAATAGGTTATCACAGTTATTGGCATTCTGCAGTAAGAAAAGGCTACAGTGGCGTAGGAATTGCGTCTAAAATCAAACCTATCCATGTAGAATATGGATGTGGTATAGAAAGCTATGATAATGAAGGCAGGATCATCCGTGCGGACTTTGACGGATATTCTGTGATTTCTGTCTATGTGCCGTCTGCTAGCAATATTGAAAGGCTTGGATTTAAAATGCAGTTCTGTCATGATTTCCTTGCTTATATCAAGGAATTAAGAAAAACGATTCCTAACCTTATTATTTCGGGGGATTTCAATATCTGCCACGAAGCGATAGATATCCATGATCCGGTCCGTTTAAAGAACGTTTCCGGCTTTCTGCCAATGGAAAGGGAATGGATGACTAGTTTTATCGAAGAATGTGAATTGATTGACAGTTTCCGTTTTTTCAACAATGAACCGGATAATTATACCTGGTGGAGCTATCGTCAGAATTCCAGAGCTAAAAACAAAGGCTGGAGACTGGATTATAATTTTGCAACCTATACGCTAAAAGATAAGCTTTCAAGAGCCGTAATTCTCAAAGAGGCTGTTCATTCTGACCATTGTCCTGCATTATTGGAATTAAACGTCTAGAGCGACAAAAATAAAAGCCAGCTGAATCAGCTGGCTTTTTAAACTTAAATCATAAATTTAGTCGACAATTTCATATTCAACCGGAATAGTACCGCGATTGGTATCCCCGATTTCATCGAACGCAGCTTTAGAAATATCTAATGCTCTTGATGCATGGAAAGGTCCTCTATCATTAATCTTCACTATCACCTGTTTTCCATTGTTCAGATTGGTAACTTTAATATTAGTTCCAAACGGAAGCGTTCTGTTTGCAGCGGTGAACTTTGAATTACTAAAGATCTCTCCGCTTGCTGTTTTTCTACCATTAAACTTATCGTGGTAGAACGATGCATAACTTGTTTTCTTCGCCTCTGTAGTATTATTTGTAAAAGAATAAACACCTAAGGTTGAAATCATCATTATGATTACGAGAATGAATCTTTTCATCATCTTGAATTTTATTGGTTTTGACGGAGCAAAAGTATAAGGAATGTTGTAAAGTCCCTACTCCATCTGTTAACAACTGTTAATTAAAACTAAATTATATGTTAATATTGCTTGTAAGTTCCTATTAACAGGGGTTTTAAAAGACAGTGTTAAAAAGTGTTAAAAAAATAGACTAAAAGTTAACTTAATTAACTTATTGTCTAAAAAATTCAAAATGAAAAATACGTAATATTCTAATAATCAAATATTTATATATTTAGGATAATTTCAATATATTGAAAATATCTATTGTAAAAAAATAAAAACTTTAAGATGCGGAACAAGTGAAACAGTTGTAATAGAAGTCTTTTAAAGACATTCGGTATAATCAACCACACTTATTTTAACATAGAGTATTAACAATAAAATTAAATCTGATACTAATTTCCATAGATTTAAATCAAAATTTATTAGCCGCTTTTAAAATTCTCTTTTAATAATATTATCAATTTAAATACCAAATGATTTTTTTAAATAGACTTTATCTTTATTCATCTCTTAAACTCTCTCGCTTAAACTCCGTTCATAAACATTATAATACAAAAAAAACCAATGATTGCTCATTGGTTTTTAAATATATAAATAAGTTTTAATCTTATTTCAAGTATTCTATTACATAGTCATATGTTCCGGAAGGATATACAACTGACATACTAGGAGAACCAGTAATTGCATTACCTGCACTGGTAGCCACTGTGTAAGAATACAAGCTTCTGTCATAAACAGTGTTTGTACCTGCTTTATAGATAGTAATACCATATAGAGTGGTCATACCTGTTGGAGCTGGTATATTTACCGCTGTAGAAGTCCCACTCGCTGTAAAGCTTCCTTTTAAAGCAAAAAGCTGCTTGTCACCAGTTGTAGTATTGATCAAAGTATTGGTAGTTGTTTCAGCAGTACCGATGGTTACTTTAGGAGAGGCTCCCAATGGCAACCATCTACCAGCTGTTACAGTAAAAGTACTTGAACCGGTTGGGTTAGAGAAATAATAGAACCCTGGTTGAAGACCTGTTGTCTGAGTAGTGATAGCAGGATCAGCTGTTGCACCAGTAGCAGTGTTATATACTATCATACCGTTGTAAGCTGTTGCAGCTACTGAAGGGTTGATATTATCTGTCTTGAATCTGAATTGTGTTAAGTCAGTTTCAGGGAATGCTAAACCTTTAGATTCAGAAGCAGTCCACCCATTATTGCCTGAGTAAGGAGAAGCATCCATAAATGCATTTTCTCCTACAATAGTTTCCTGTGGAGTTGAAGGGATGTTGATTTGAGCATTAACAGAAGCTGCTGACAAACCAACTATTAGGGATAATAAAATCTTTTTCATTATAAATTTTTCTTTAAATTATAAACAATTATATATTTTACAAGTATCCACCTAGCGTTTGCCAAGTTGTTCCGTCACTAATAAAAATCATACCTTTACCTCCCTGCATTGCTGCAATATTCTGAGGTTTAAAAGCAGCACCAGTAACAAAAGTTCTGTTACCACCAGATTGGTTAGTAAGAGAAATTACTCTTCCAGGATTAGCAGTAGCATCTGGTAAAGAGATGTTATTGGTGGTTCCTGATAAAATTATACTATAATCATTAGGTAACCATGCAGCTGCAGTCAAATCACCAGAAAGAGCACGTGTCTTCATAAAGACAGCACCCTGAGTTTCAAAGTTACCGTTAACAATAGCTCTTGCTGTACCCGTTGTAAACGTTAAACTGTTATTGTTCTGGTTTACAATTCTAGGACCAGCCAAAGTACCATCATTTAAGTATAAACTGGTATCAGTACTGCTACCGCCACCACCTACAGGCTTCCAAACATTGTTACCGGTAGTTCCATCATAATAATAGAATCCAGTTGCAATAACGTTCACTGTTTTACCAGTTCCTGTACCACCTAAACCGTTAACAAATACAAGGGCACCATTTTGAGCACTTGGAGTAGCTGCACCATCAGCATACGCTGCATTTTTTGCTTCTAACTCAGCTCTTGACATACGAGGGACTAGCAAGGCATCAGGTCTGGCATTGTCAGTAGTATTAGCTACTACATCTAATGTTGCGGCCGGTGTAGTTGTGTTAATACCTACACGTCCCGTTGTCTGGGCCTTGGAAACTGCCGAAAAGGCAACGAGCATCGTCGCTGTTAATAAAAATTTTTTCATAAGTTTTTAAAGATTTTAAATTACATTATTTTTTCATCAATATTTCCAAAAGGAAGATGCATCCCAACTTGTGCTTATCGTCAAGGCTACATTATCAGCCTTATTAAATCGGCAACTGCTTGAAGCATTTGATTTTAAAACATTGCTTATTGCGCAAATTTAAGATATAATTTTCAAATTTATACATTAATATATATAAAAAATACAGAGCACTTACAACATAATAAAGTAAAGCATTGAAAATCAGAAAAATAAATAATTTAACGTTTGTATTAATCGTGTTAAATTTTATTAATATTTTAATTATTCAAAAAACTTTGCCATTAATCTGGTGCTCGTAAAGTACAGATTTTCAGACCAATTCTCCATATAGATCAAACTCTTCTGCTGAAGTTATTTTGACTTCTGCAAATTCACCTATTGAAATGTAGGTTTCCTCAGCAGAAACAAGGACTGTGTTATCTACATCCGGCGAATCATACTCTGTTCTTCCGACAAAATAATTGCCTTCTTTTCTGTCGAATACACATCTGAATACTTTACCGATCTTCTCCTGGTTCTTTTCCCAAGAAATCTGTGATTGCAACTCCATAATCTCTTCCACTCTGGCTTCTTTCACTTCCTGAGGAATATCATCTTCCAGTACATATGCTCCAGTATTTTCTTCATGAGAATAAGTAAAACATCCCAATCTGTCAAATTTTTGTTCTCTTACCCAATCTTTTAACTCCTGGAATATTTCTTCAGTTTCTCCGGGATAACCAACGATCAGAGTCGTTCTAATAGCCATATCCGAAACTTTTTCTCTAAACTTCGCTAATAATGCATTAGTTTTTTCATGAGTTGTTCCACGCTTCATAGATTTCAACAGATCAGAATTGATATGCTGAAGAGGGATATCTATATAGTTGCAGACTTTTGGTTCTTCACGGATAATATCAAGAACATCTTCCGGAAAACCGCTTGGAAAAGCATAATGAAGTCGGATCCATTCTATACCTTCTACTTTTACGAGCTCTTTTAAAAGTTCCCCAAGTGCCCGTTTTTTATAAATATCAAGACCATAATAAGTAAGGTCTTGTGCAATAAGGATAATTTCTTTAGTTCCTTTTTTTGCCAATTTTTGTGTTTCTAAAACCAGTTTTTCAATAGGTGTAGAAACGTGCCCACCTCTCATTAAAGGGATAGCACAGAAAGAACACGGACGGTCACAGCCTTCCGATATTTTAAGATATGCGTAATGTTTAGGGGTTGTAGTAAGTCTTTCACCTACCAGTTCGTGCTTATAATCTGCACCAAGATGTTTTAACAGAATAGGAAGATCTCTTGTTCCAAAATACTGATCTACATCAGGAATTTCTCTAATTAGATCTGGCTTATATCTTTCGGAAAGGCAACCTGTAACAAAGACTTTTTCAACTTCACCTCTGTTTTTTGCCTCGACATAATCAAGGATGGTATTGATGGATTCTTCTTTAGCATTATCTATAAACCCACATGTGTTGATCACTACAATATCACCACGGTCTTCATGAACCACCTCTTTGCCATTGGCTTTTAGTTGGCTCATTAATACTTCAGAATCGTATACATTCTTGGAACATCCAAGAGTAACCACATTGATTTTCTTCTTCCCTACAGATTTAGTACGCATCGTTTTGATTTTGAGTGTGCAAAGATACAAAATATTAAAAGAGAAAGGATCAAAAAATGAAAACCACTTTAGAAAAGTGGTTTTCAAGGTTTTATTTAAAAATTTTTATCTTTAAAACTTGGAGCATTCAGATCCTTATCAGAAAGTATCATATCTTTTTCATCGATCTTCCAATCTATCATAAGATCCGGATCATTAAATTTCACACTTCCTTCTGATTCTTTATTGTAAAAATTATCACATTTATAAGAGAAAACAGCTGTTTCGCTTAATACTGAAAATCCATGTCCGAATCCTCGAGGGATATACATCTGAGTTTTATTTTCTGCTGTGAGTTCTATTCCAAAATACTTTCCAAAAGTGGGAGAATCTTCTCTAAGATCAACAGCAACATCCCATACTTTTCCTTCCAAACATGAAACTAATTTTGCCTGGGAGTATTCTCCTTTTTGCAGGTGAAGTCCCCTGAGTACACCATAAGAAGATTTTGAAATATTGTCCTGAACAAAATGACCGTTCATCCCAGTCAGTTCTTCAAATTTCTTTTCGTTATACTTCTCAAAGAAGTAACCTCTATCATCTTCAAAAACGGTAGGTTCAATAATATAACAATCTTTTAAAGGTGTTTCTTTTATTTCCATTTTATATCCCTATAAATTATATTTCTTTTTTAGTTTCCACTTTAGTATTAAATAAGCTCCACCAGCAGGAATAAATATAATAAAAATAATAGCCCAAACAGGAAGTTGTGAGTGAATTAAAAATATGTTAACAAATAATTGACTAACAGCATATACCGAACTTATCATTAAATGAGACACTCTCTTCTCATTTGCAAAAAGCTGGTAGAGATGTCTTCTGTGGGCTTCAAATATATTTTCTTTTAAAACGATCCTTTCAATGATTGTAAGGACCACCTCCATTCCATATATTGATAGTAACATAATGTATTTGTATTCCCCAGTCCTCATGATGAGGAGCGTGATGAGACCAATCACCCAAAAACCAATACCCATACTTCCTACATCACCAGCGAAACATTTTGCTTTTTTTCTAAAATTAAAAAAAAGAAAAACAACACATGCCATTATAGGATATAATATAAAATTCTGGTCTATAAACTGAATAATATCTTTATTAATATAAGCTAAAGAACCCAAAGTCACCAGGCTATAAAGTCCTGTCATACCGTTTATTCCATCCATAAAGTTATAGGCATTTAGCGTACCGATTATGATTATAAACAAAATAGGCCATACCCAGAAAGGCATTAAAGTAAAAGCCCCTGTAAAATATAAGAGCAATACTACCGAAATCAAATGAATGGAAAGCCTAATCCTATTTGATAAAGTTTTTACATCGTCTATAAAACTAATAGCACATATTGCCAAAAGTCCTAACCCAAAAGACCAATAATTTTGTATCGATTCATGCAAATTGAAGATACAGAACACAATAAATGCGACGGGGAAAATAATTCCCCCACCTCTTAAAGTGATTTGTGTATGTGCACTTCTATGATTAGGTTTATCAATAATATTATATTTGTCAGCAATTTTAAAATAAACTAACATTGATATAAAAAGTAAAATGATTACAATTGCAAATTCCATAAATTATAATTGAAATTTATCCATAACATTAGAAGGATTAAAATTTAATTCTCTTCTTATTTTTTCATTAGAGAAAGTAAGTGAATCTGTAATTTTTTTTAATCTTAAAGAATTAATAGGAGCTTTATTTCCAAACATATCTCCTATTTTCGCTAATAATTTAGCAATAAAATAAGGGATGCTTGTTGGCGATTTTTTATTTAAAACTTTTGCTATTCTATCAGAAATTTCCTTAAAACTAGGATTGTTATTATCACAAACATTATAAACTCCTCCATTCTTGCCAATAAAATTAGATGTAAGTTCTGCAAAATCTTCTATCCAAAATATACTTTTTCTGGCTTTTCCTCCAGCAATATTCATATACCTTCCACTCTTCACAGCATTAATCATATCTCTTAAATTACCTGGAGGGTTTGGCCCGGCAATCAACGAAGGCCTTAAAATAAACAATTTTATGTTTTTCTTTTTACACCATTCAGTAAGAAATCTTTCTGCCAAAATTTTGCTTTTTGCATAAGGAGTATCTCCATCCAACACGGTATTTTCATCTATATTTTCACCAAAATATTTCCCATAAACAGCAACTGTACTAATGAAAACAAAATACTGTGGCAGATTTTTTTCTAGAGCATTACAAAGTTTTTTCGTCCCTTCAAAATTTACAGCATAAAACAATTGTTCTTCGTCTTTATTTTGAGGAATAGAATGTGCTTTGCCTGCGGCATGAAAAATGATATCAAATTTTTCTTCAAAAGGGACTATTGTATTTGTGATATCAAATACATAATCTGCATTACTGGTTCCAAAAGTTTTTACTTGGAAACCTTTTTTTCTAAGCAAAGGAATTACGTTTTTTCCTAAAAAACCATTAGCGCCTGTGAATAATATTTTCATCTAAATTGTATTATAAAATTTGTTCAATATACTATTTTCTGAAAATTTTTCTTCAGCGACACATCTTGCTTTTTCTTTTCTTAAATTCAAATCTAAGATTGACTGCTCGTCAAAAGAATTAAAAAAGTCCACAAGTTTTTGGTGTTCAAAATGTTGAAATGAATATCCAATATTTTCTTCTTTTATAAGCAAATCAATCTCACTATTTTTTTCACCTATATATAAAATAGGTTTTCCTGCTGCTAAAATATTATATGTTTTCGATGGAACTCCCAGTCCAAACATTTTGGGTGCTAAACTTACAAATGCTATATCTGATTTATTTAATATCGAAAGCTGCTCGGCTCTGGAATAAGCTCCGTCAAAATACACATTTTGCAATTGATTATCTTTTACATATTCAAGCATCCTTTGCTTCACTGCTCCTTCGCCTACGAAATAAAAAGCAAGTTTTTCATTCTTTACTTGTTTGATCACCTCAAGTAGTTCTAGCAGGCCTTGAACTCTACCAATATTTCCTGCATATTGAAAAATTATTTGATCTTGTATAGGAGAATCATTATTAAACGCCTCCTGTTTTGAGATTGGATAAATACTTTCAACATCTCCCCAATTTTCTATAATCTCAACTTTTGAACCAGTGTTATATTTCTGAATCTTATTGAGGATAACTAGTTTCATGTCTCTACCTAAGCATATCAGTTTATCAGCATTTGAATAAGCTTTATCAAAGATATTTCTTAAAATTTTATATGAAAATGATTTTTCGGATTTAATAATTCCTGCCGGAATCGTATTTTCAGGAAAAACATCATGCACCAAAATTATTAACTCAATTTTCTTAAACTTCTTAAGTATTGAAATAAGTAAAATTAGAGGAGCAGGATTAGTAACGATAAAAACTTTCTCCCCTTGTCTGACTTTTTTCCAAAGATAAAAGAAGATCGAAATGCTTAAGAAAATAAATCTAAAAGATCTGCTTAGAAGACTATTTTTATTACCTCCAAAGCCTTTTATTCTATGAATAACAACATTAGGATTAAGAGTGAAATTTTTGTTATCTTTTTGCTTGTCATACACAGGATCTCCACAAACAACTTTTACATCATACTTTTCTGATAGTTTATTTGCTATTTTAGTGAGAATAAAAGAGGTAGATGTTTCCTCAGGGTAAAAAAGTTCAGTTGCAATCCAAAGATTTTCCATTATTTTTTGCTCCAAACTACTCTGTTTATGTAATCGGTATAACTTAAAATGATACGTACCATTTTCTCAGAAACATTCGGCATAGAATAATCAGACACTTGTCTGTAGTTTCTATTTTTACCTATTTTTTGCTGTTGAAGCTGGGTAAGTCCCTGAAGAATTCTTTCAGGCGAAAGTCCCACCATCATTACTGATGCTTCTTCCATCGCCTCCGGTCTTTCGTGAGCATCTCTGATATTAAGTGCTCTGAAATTAAGGATGGATGATTCTTCAGAAATTGTTCCTGAATCAGACAGTACAGCATAGCTTCTCATTTGCAATGCATTATAGTCATGGAAGCCCAATGGTTTTAAAAACTGAATTTCAGGTCTTACTGCTATCTGCTTTTTATCTATCATATTTCTTGTTCTAGGGTGTGTAGAAACAATAATAGGATACTTAAATTTCTCTGCAATAGCATTAAGGCTATCCATTAAACCATTAAAATTCTTCTCAGAATTAATATTCTCTTCCCTATGTGATGATACAACAAAATATTTCCCTTCTTCAAGGTTTAACCTCTTCAAAACATCAGAACTCTCTATCTCTGGTAAGTAATGAGTTAATACTTCGAACATGGGTGATCCTGTTTTAATGATTCTATCAGCAGAAAGTCCTTCTCGTAATAAATATTCACGGGCAATATCTGAATACGTTAGATTGACATCTGCCGTATGGTCTACAATTTTCCGGTTGGTTTCTTCCGGGACTCTCTGATCAAAACATCTGTTTCCTGCCTCCATATGGAAAATAGGAATCTGTCTTTTCTTTGCTGGGATTGCACAAAGGCAAGAATTGGTATCTCCTAAAACAAGGAAAGCATCAGGCTGAAGTTCTTCAAGAAGAGGATCAATTTTAATTAAGATATTTCCTACTGTTTCTGTAGCTGATTTTCCTGCCGCTTCCAGAAAGTAGTCCGGTTTACGCAAGCCCAGATCTTCAAAAAAGATCTGATTCAGCTCATAATCGTAATTCTGTCCAGTGTGGACAATAATATGTTCTATAGCCTCAGAAGTATCCAAAGCTGTTAATACTCTTGATAATCTAATAATCTCTGGCCGTGTTCCCACGACTGTCATCACTTTTAATTTTTTCATCATTGTAAAATAAAATTATAGAAATAATTACTGCTGAAAAGCACCAAAATTCAATATTGGCAAATATACAGTAAGAAGTTTGAACAAGAACAAGGTACTGAATGAAAAATAAAAAGTAAGGTAAATAATAAATATTTTCTTTAATACACCTTAGTTTAAATTTCGTAATATCTTTAAAATATAAGCAAAATAAGATAGGACCAATTATTCCCATACTCATCAGCAGCTCTACAAAAATATTGTGTGGGTATGTCCCATCTTCAAATAAAGTAGCCCCTCCAAAAAGTTTATTATTTTCAAAAATGTGCCATCCTTTTAATAAGTGATAGGACCTTCCGTAACCATTACCCTCAAAAATAGCATCATATATTCTGACGATATATTCTGTAGAAAGTGAACTGTATCTTAAATAATAAATTCCAGTAATAAAAATAATTATAAAAGCGGCTAATGTCAGCCAATATTTTAGCTTATTAATGTATAGAAGTAGTAATAAAACAATGATGACAGCTGCTAATATCGGACTTCTAGCTGAAGAAATAGTTATTGCAAACAAACCCAATCCTATTCCTACTGCCGGTTTTATTTTTTTCTGAGGAGATAAGAAGTAATTAAACACAGATAATATAATCAGAGAAAGACCATAATGCCCTGAACTGATGTAGTAACTTGCAAACATTCCGCTAGACCTTGCAAAAATAGGACTGATTAAAATGACATAAAAAAAACTGCATCCCAATATGATTAATAAAAAATTAAATGTAAAATTGGTTAGTCTCTCAATCATTTCTTTCGAAAAATCTATACTTAAAAGTGCAATAAGAGGGAACATATTAATAGAAATAATTCTTATATAAATCTCATATTCCTGGCTCTTCGTTTCAGCAGAAAAGCTATAATGATTAAAACTATAATAGGTTTTAAATAGATAAAAAAGCCAAAATAAACCTGTAAAGAATACTGTGGATTTTCTTTTTTTTATTTTCCCGAAATTAGCATATATAATATATATACTTGTTAAAAACATTATAATTCTAAAAGGAATAGAAAAATATCCATTAGGCAAACTAAGTGGAAGAGCAAACGAATAAAAAAATATATATCCAAAAGTAATCAGGAAAACGAAAAAAAATTCAATACTGTACTTATTTTTAGCTATCTCCATATCTAAACCTCCAAAAAGTAAGTATCTGCATCTTCAGCATTAAATGGCTCATTGATCCAGAAAATAGTATATAATTCTTCTTCTCCTATATTTTTAATATTATGAGTGTACCAGATAGGCATATCCACATAGGCAGGCTCCTTTCCGTCCAGATAAAAATCCAATACTTCATCTGTATCAATTTTTCTGAGCTGTATCAATGCCTTGCCTTTTATTACAGCAAACCTTTCTATTTTCCTGGTATGGAAATGATTTCCACGAGTAATTCCCGAAACTGTTGTAGAAAAAGAACATTGTCCTCCTATTCCAAGCCTGATGACTTCAACAAAAGCCCCTCTCGGGTCTATATGTTGGGTAAACTTTACAGGATAATGATCTCTAATATCAAAATAGCTGCGAAAAGTATTGAAAAGGTTTAAATCAAATTTCGTCTCTAATTCTGGAATTTCTCCATTTTCAAAATATAAATCTCTGTACTGTTCCAATTTTTCCAGAACTTCTGAAACTTTGTTTACCGATGTATGTAAAACTTCATACGAATTATTGGTTTCAGCAGCTTCTATTTTAGTAATGATGTGCTGTACCAGCTCTCCAACATAAATAAGTTTTACTTCACCGTCATTATCAATATCAGGTGTTTCACCATGAGTAAGTTTATAGCAAAACGTAGCAATAAAGGAATTGTAATTTGGTTTTCCAAATGGTCCAAAGACATTAGGAATAATTAAACCTGTGAATTTCCCTCCGGATTTCGCGGCCCATTCTGCAAAAATTTCTCTACCTATTTTTTTTGATTTCCCATATAAGTTATCTTTCTCTTCCTGGGATGATGATGAGAACAGAATATGTGCTGTAGATCCGGTCCTTTCCAATGAAGCTACTAATGCCTTTACAAGATCTATATTGTTATTAAAAATAACTTCAGGATCCGGATGACGGTTCATAGCTGCCAGATGTACAATAACATCACACTGTTTTACAAACTCATCCAGTTTTTCAGAATCTTCAAAAAACCATCTTTCAAAATTGACTCTCTCAAATTCATCAGACTTTAAACCTAAAGTATTGTATAAATGTGAGCCAACAAACCCATTTTGTCCTGTAATTCCTATTCTTTTCATTTTATAAATTTTCAAAATAATCTATAGGAAAACGAAAATCATCTTCTATTTCTCCTACAGAATAATCTGCCATTATCAGCAATTTCGAATTTTCTTTTTTAGCCTGAATAGCGCTTGCATATCCGCTTGGAACATGAAGCACATTTAAGTTATCCGAGTCGATATTAAACTTCAAAATATATGAGCTTTTTAATGGCTTTTCCCAATTATCAATTTTAATAAGTTTAATCACAAAACTCCCATGAATAGCTGAAAACCACCGTTGTTCAATTTTATGACCAGTCCAGCCTCTGATAAAATTAGTATCCTTGTTTTCTATACAATAGATCCTTTTAATTTCAGAAGCATTAAAATTATTATTAAAAATGAGGCATCCCCTTTCATCAAAATATTTTCCGCCTTCGAAAATTTTTGGAGTTTCCATATCTATATTTTAATCAGGATACTGCATTATATCTTCACCTAAAATCTCCTTTCTTATTAAAGGAAGTTTCAATAAAAGGCTTTTCATTCCTTCTACATCTTGTTGCTGAGTATTATGAGAATGATAATCTTCTATTTTAGACATATCTGCTACTCCTTCAGAAAAATACTGAGCATAATTAAGATCTCTGTTATCAGCTGGAATTCTATAAAAATCACCCATATCTTCCGCTTTTATCATTTCTTCACGAGTACACAGGGTTTCATATAGCTTTTCACCGTGTCTGGTACCTATCACTTTTATAGGATTATTAGCTTTAAACATTTCTTTTAATGCTTGTGCCAAATCACCTATGGTACCTGCAGGGGCTTTATTTACAAATAAATCTCCAGGATTTCCATGTTCAAATGCAAACAATACTAAATCAACAGCCTCTTCTAATGACATTAAAAACCTGGTCATATTTGGGTCTGTAATAGTAATCTCATTACCATTTTTAATTTGCTTTACAAATAATGGTATAACGGATCCTCTTGATGCCATTACATTTCCATATCTGGTAAGACAAACCACTGTTTCTTCTAAATTTCTGGAAGCAGCTACTGCCACTTTTTCCATCATCGCTTTAGAAATACCCATTGCATTGATAGGATATGCTGCTTTATCTGTACTTAAACAAATTACTTTTTTAACTTTATTATTAGCCGCTGCATCAATTACATTTTGAGTTCCCTCAACATTGGTTTTCACAGCCTGCATCGGGAAAAATTCGCAGGAAGGAACCTGTTTTAAAGCTGCAGCATGAAAAACATAATCCACGTTTCTCATAGCGGGCTCAATACTTTTATAATCTCTCACGTCACCGATATAAAATTTCAGCTTATCATTTTTAAACTGATTTCTCATATCATCCTGCTTTTTCTCATCGCGAGAAAAAATACGAATTTCTTTAAAATGATCTGTATTTATAAATTTTCTCAGGACTGCTGTTCCAAAAGAGCCTGTACCTCCTGTAATTAGAAGTATTTTATCTTTAATCTGCATATGTGTTTTTATTATTCTATTTTCATGTTATAGATCTTTTCCCAGACTGCAATGTTGTAAAGTCTCCATTCCAGGTCGCGATCTGCTATAAAGGTAAATTTCTTTTTTGAAATTTTTTGAATTATTTTCGAATTATTAATAGTTTCAAGAACATTTTCAGATCTTGGCCACCAATGATTTACGGGTGCGTCAAATCCAATTTTCTTCCTATTATAGGTGATTTGATCAGGTAAATATTTCTCCAGGTTTTTCCTTAGTAAATACTTTGACCAGCCATCCCTGATTTTATAGTGATTATTGATTGAAAGACATGTTTCTACAAAATTATAATCTAAATAAGGAAGTCGCGTTTCTATGGAGTAACTCATTGAATTTTTATCCTCCCACTTTAGAAGTTCAGGTAACTGGCACCAAAAAATTTCATTTTTCTGAAGATCAAATATTTTTTTATAAGATTTTGTCAGTCTTTTAGTATTTGAAAAATCAATTGCATTGAAATATTCATTTTTTAAAATTTTAGCCCGTTTTTTTAACCATAATTTTCTGACAAAAAAATTGGAAAAATAAAAGTAGATCTTGAGACCCCGTAGTATAGAAATGTCATAATGACTTCTAACATTACTTAAAAATTCTATATTGCTTAAAACACCATGATTTCGCAAATAAGCTGCAGTATACCTGTTGTATCCAAGCAAAATCTCATCAGCGCCCTGTCCATCTAATAATACTTTAATTCCTAATTTATTTGTTTCTTTCATCAGAAACTTTTGCATATAAATGGCAATACCTCCAAAAGGTTCTTCATGCTTAAAAATTACTTCTTCAAAAGTATCTTTAAACTCATCTTCCTTTGGTGTAATAATATCATGATTGATATCTAAAGTTTTTGTAGTTATGGAAGCCAATACACTTTCATCGGTTCTTTCATCTATAGAACCAACAGTGATTGCCGTAAAATTTTCTACTTCATTGGTTTCCTTTAGAAATTTTGAAGCTACTGAAACAACATAAGAGCTATCTGTTCCGCCACTTAAAGCCGAACCAATTTTAACATCAGAGCGAAGCCTTATTTTGATTGAATTTTCAAATTCTTTTTCAAAAATATCAATTGATTCCTGAAGATTTAGTTTATTAATTTGTTCCCGGAATTGAATATCATAATATTTATAAATATTAAATTCATGAGTATTCAAATTATAAACAAGATTATGAGAACCTGGTAATTTTACAATATTCTCAAAAAAGGTTTCATTGGTTTGGTCTGAAATATTAATAATAAGGTACTGAAGAAGCACCTGAAGATTTATTTTTTCAACTCTTTCTATTTCAAGTATCGGCTTTATTTCTGAGGCAAAAATAAATTTATCTTGGTCTGTATAATAGTAAAATGGTTTTACACCAAATCTATCTCTTGAGCAAAAGAGTTTATTATTTTTTTTATCAAAAATAACAAAAGCCCACATCCCATTGAACCTTTTTACACATTCTTCACCCCAAAAATCATAAGAATTGATCAAAACCTCTGTATCTGAAGTGGTTTCAAAAGAATAACCATTCTGTTTTAATTCTTCTCTGATTTCAACATAATTATAGATAGCCCCGTTAAAGACCAAAATATGTTTATCTTTAAAAAAAAAGGGCTGATTTGCTGATTCGCTGACATCAATAATAGATAGTCTCCTATGACCAAGACCTAAATTTTCATTCACATAAAAACCCTCTGCATCAGGACCTCTATGTGACATCTTATCTGTCATTTTTTTTAGAGATTCTTCTAATACGAGAGTTGAATTTTTATATATTAAGCCAGCGATACCGCACATTAATTAAAAATACTTTTTAATGAGGTTGTCTTTATCTATAAAATTAGGATAGTTAATCAGGACTGCTTTTAATTTCCCTTTAAAAACAAATAAACTTCCAGCTGCAGCTCCAATGATTCCAAACTTACTGATAAGTTCACCAATATCTTCCAACTTACCAGCTCCTCCTATAGCAGTAAGTGGTAAAGTAGTTTCTTTTCTCGAGGATTCAATAAGCTTTATGTCATACCCTTTCATTTCGCCATCTTTGTCAATAGAATTAACTACTATTTCACCTGCTCCAAGCTGTTCAAATTTTTTGATCAATTCAAAAGGTGATTTACCTGTAGCTGTTTTTCCGTTATGAGTATAAACTTCATATCCTCCGAAAAGCTTCTTTTTCACATCCAAAACCACAACAACGCTCTGACTTCCTACTTTTTCAGATATTTCTCTAATGATATCAGGGTTATTGATTGCTCCTGCACTAAAAGCTATTTTTTCCACACCTAAAGAAAATATTCTCTGTGCCTGTTCTACAGTTGTAACACCTCCTCCATAACACAAAGGCATTCTGCACTCTTCAGCCCAGTATTCAATCATTTTAAAATCTGGTCCTCTTCCTTCTACCGTTGCATCTATATCTAAAATAATTAATTCGTCAACTTCCTTTTCATTAAAAATTCTAACCGCATTCATAGGATCACCCAAGTATCTTGGGTTTTTAAAATGTTCGGTTTTTACCAATCCTTTATCATGAACCAAAAGGCAGGGTATAATTCTTGGTCTTAACATCTTTCAGCAAAGTTCTTTAATAGTTGAATTCCAAAATGGTGACTTTTTTCAGGATGAAACTGTGCTCCAAAAATATTGTCATGATTGACAGCACTGGTAAAGTTTATTCCGTATTTTGTTTCTGCAATAGAATCATTCTGATTATTACATTTAAAGTAATAGCTGTGCAGAAAATAATATCTGGGATCTGTTTCCAGATCTTTAAGCAGCGGTGTATTTTTCACAATTTGAATATCATTCCATCCCATATGCGGCAATGGTAATTTAGCAGAAACCTGCGATGCATCAAATTTATGAACATGTGCATCTATCCATCCTAATCCAGGAAGACTCCCTTCATCACTCCCTTTTGCCATCATCTGCATGCCCACACACACACCTACTACAGGAACTTTTTGGTTCACAACCAGCTCATCTACTTTATCTTTCATACCTGAATCTGTAAACCGCTGCATTGCATAGTCAAAATGCCCCACTCCCGGAAGAATAAGTTTGCTTGCACCAGACAGTTCTGCAACAGTTTTTGCTGTTGTAGCCGGAATGTTAAGCTGTTTATATATATTTAGAAAAGCATTGATATTACCAACACCATAATCAATAATTGTTATCATATTATTTAAACGCTCTTTTTTCAAGACCTAACAATTGCATAACCTTAGTTCCCAATTGTATCAATTTATAATTATTCTTATAGTCTTTGAAAGTTTTATTAGGGCCATTGAAATATCCCCATAGCTCGTCTACTGTAAAACCAAGCTTTTTAGCTACATACTCGAACTCTTTCATTAATTCATCTTCCGGAAGTTCTGATCTTGAAACTCTATCTAATGCAGCCTCCCTTGTCAACTGGCCGGTAAGAATCAAACTTGATAAATGATTTTTTCTTTTATCAAAACCGAACTTTCTTGGTAACCAGAACGCTTCATAGAATCTTGTAAATCTTGACTCATGATGCTTATGCTGATATCTTTGCCATCCAAATTTTTCTTCCAGAAGATCCTCAGCTTCTTTTTTAATAAATCTTGTGTGATCAAGAGGTTTTACAACTCTTACTCCATTGATCAATCTATATTGAATTTTGTATTTAAAAATATCGCATCTAGGAAAAGTTTTTAATTTTCTTTCACCAAACTTTTTATGAATATCATTTACATACTTCATATCAGTCTGGTAGTACGCTCCCCAGTGAAGAGGTTCTCTGACACATTCTGTCGAGTAGTTTCCTCCGGTCAGGATATATTTAATTCCGTTTTTAGCACAATAATTATAAAGCGATGAGAAAAACACCAAATCCTGAGGTGTATCAATATCTGGAACCTGAGATTTTATAAAAGCTCTCTGAAGATCTTTCATCTCCTCCCAGTTGATGACATCTGTATAAAGATCCAATCCTAATCCGTCTACAAGATTTTTAATATTATTGGTTGAAACATCAGAATTCCATCCTGCATCTACATGATAAAGCATAGGTCTTAGTCCCCATTTTTCAACAGCTAAATAGACAAGATATGAACTATCAAGACCTCCTGAGATTCCTATAATACAATCATAATCTTTTCCTTTTCCTTCTGCCTTTATTTTGTCTATAACTTTTTGAATTTCCTGCTCACCCTGCTCATTAGGATGCCAGTTTGGCAAGATATTGTTATAATAATTGCCACAATAATCACATACACCTTTATCATCAAATATTATGGTCTCATCTGTACTATCCATAATACAGTTTACACAAACCTGAACAGGTTTTTCAAAATTTTTCATCTTTGAATTTTAATTTGCTAATATACAAAAGTTAAATAACACGTTTACTGTTTCTTTCATTTTTCAAAATTAACATCATTACAAATTATGATCTACTTTATCATCAATAGTAGTCTAAATTTATACATTGATTTTTATTTTATTTGGTAATTCTGTTTCTTTGAATGCTATTATTACCTGATGCTTCCTGCCTGAAATTGATAAGTTCATTTTGCTTTTTTGAATTCCCTATTATTTCATTATTTTCTACAATATTATAATTCAATTTATTTCCCATATATTTTTGGGAAACATCTCTTTCTTTTGCTTCAAAATAAAGAATATCTTTATTGGAATAAAACTTATTATTGATCACGGTAAAGTTATTTCCGGTATCTATATTTTTATATTTATCACCACGCAACTGTTCTTTGATTCGTGGCAAAGATGTGTTTTCAAAATATCCTTTAATAACAACTTCGCCAATATTTTCAAATATATTTCCTGAAACCTTCACATCATTCATACTCAAGAAATAAACCCCGGATTTTTTTACATTCCGGACCGTGTTGTTTACAAAATTTGAACCAAAGCTATAATCACTCACGATCCCATACATTGCCGAGCCATCAATCAGGTTACCGGAGATGGTAGCTCCGGGGGAAAGGCTTACGGAAATTCCACCTTGTCCTAAAGTTTCAGACTTATCAGAGTTTCTTAAAGTATTATAAACTTTATTGTTGGAAATCATTGCATTATTAGAAGTCATAAGATATATTCCCATTCCTTTTACTGTAGTTTTAGTTCCGGTTTCGCCTATATTTCTGATCTCATTTCCTATAATTTGAGTATTATTCATGGTATCTCCTACAACATCAGATTCGTAACTTACAATTCCGTAAGCAATACAATTAGCTATTTTATTGTTTCTTATAATATTATTATTCCCATGTCCTATAAAACCTATTCCGACTTTTAGTAAATCATTTCCAGCAATCGTGTTCTTTTCGATCAAATTATTATCATGAAGATAATTTTTGCCGGAATATCCTATCATAATTGCAGATTCATCACCATTTTTTGTAATATTAAAAATGTGATTTATAAACCTGTTATTTTTCACTGAGTTATTACTACATCCTTTCTTGGGCGAGGGCAATATCAAAAGACCATTACCACTTATTGCATCAAAAGTATTATCCGAAATATTGCAGTTATCCACTCCGAACAATAAGATTCCGTAACCTGAGTAGAAGTCTGCTGCACTTTTTCCATTACCTCTTATATAGGCATTTTTTAAAGTGAAATTATTATGATTAATTAAAAATCCCGTATTTTTATTATCTGTAAAATTGACGAAGCTTCCTTTTTCAAATAAAACAAAAGTATTTGGCCTTGATGTTGTCAATATATTATCGATCGTATAATCTGCTTTCTTTACAATAATTTTTAAAGCTTTTCCTTTCTTCTGGTTTAACGCTTCCTGAAAAACTTTTGTATCATCAACTGCCCTATCTTTCTTAATGGTGATATATAATGTATCTGTAGATTGTCCTGAAAAACAAACTGATAAAAAAATGCCTAATAGTGTAAGTATATTTTTCATAAAACAAATATTATAAAAATCTTATTGATTAATTAAAACTAATAATTTACTAATTCTTTGTATAGCTCAATATAATTTTTGAATGCACTTCTTTTATCAAAATTATCCATCACCCTATCTCTACAATTATTTGAATAATGAGATTTTGTATTCTTTTTTACTTCTTTAACTGCTTGTATGAGTTTCTCTGTATTTCCTTTTTCTACAATTATACCTGTGAATTGATCTATAGCTTCAGGAGATCCCCCTGTCTCAAAAGTGATTACAGGTGTCCCGCATGATTGAGATTCTAGATTTGTAGTAGGAAATGTATCTTCAAGAGTTGGATTAACAAATACATCTGCAGCAGAATAAATAGCAGCAAGTTCTTCTATATTTTTAGTTCTTTCAAGTCCTATAATATTTTGAGGTAATTCTTTAATCTGTTTTTTAGTAAGTCCTACTAATAAAATTTTATAATCATCTGAAAGTTTTTCAGACATTTCAACAAAATATTTTAGTCCTTTTCTTTTATCCCAAGGATTTGCAACCCCTAATATTAGAAATTTATCTTCTATTTTATAATCCTTTTTTATTGTAGTTTCTCTATAGCTAAACTGATTAATGTCTATCCCGTTGTGTATTGTTCTGACATCATAATCCTTGAGGAATGATTTTTTCACTTCTCCTTGCAGCCAATTGGAAACAGGGACAATTGTCATGCTTTGCAATGAAGTAAAGAGCTTTTTTTTATCTATATAATTCTTTTTTGATTGATCTATATAGAAAGATTTGGGATATTCTGCCAACTGTGGACATTGATAGCATTCGGTTTGCCATTTATTACATCCCGCCAAATCATAATATGCGCAATGTCCGGTAAATGACCAACAGTCATGAAAAGTCCATACAATTTTTGCTCTGTTTTTGGCTAAAAAATTAAATAACAATTCAATATTTATATAATATCCGTGCAAATGCTGAAGATGAATTATATCCGGATTTATTTTTTTTATTTCATTTATAAGTTTTGAAGTAGCTTTTTTAGAACCAAATCCATGTCTGTCTGTCAGCCTTGTCAATAAGACGTGTTTCATTACATCAATTTTAGTTCCAATGGGAAAAACAGTTGATTTACTGGGAAGATTCTCTCTTCCGTATGCGATAAAACTTTCCCATCCTTCATTCAGAATATTTTCTCCTATCTGCTCTGCTATTCTACCTACGGAACCAATATTAACCTCACTACTTACTTGTAATATTTTCATTGTGTTTTATTTTTGTCATCATTTTATATGGAGGCTTATGAAATCTTTATAAATGATAATTCTTCCATTCCTTTTGAAACTCCAAACACTTTATATCCATGATTATTCATAGTATTCAATAATGTTTTTGTTTTTTCTTTACCGTCCGGAAAAAATCTTTCGTGAATCTCGATTAGTATCTGATCAATTTTTACTGGCGCCAGCAGTATACTATCGAGAATTTTATATTCTGACCCTTCAATATCTATTTTTAGTATATCAATATGCTTATGATTCATGTCTTTTACAATATCAGCCAGACATTTCATATTGACCTTTATCTTTTTTTCTTTATCAACATTAATCTGATTAATAACACTGCCAGAAACGTAATCATTATTTTTAGGAAGTAGGAATTCTACAACTCCAGATTGTTCATCAATACCATAAGGATGAAAATTAAATTCAATGGGATTCTTTCTATTTTCTACCCATTTTATAGATTTAGGTGTCGGATCAAATGCAAATACTTTACAATTAAATTCATTGATGATTGCTTCATCAAAAGAAATATCCTCACCTACTCCAAAAGAATAAATTATTGAGTTTTTATTTAATTTTTCATTAGAAATATAAAATCCACCATATTCATTACCATACCATTGATGTGGGATGTTAACTTGTTTTTTAACGTTAAATATCTTTCCTGTGGCGACATAGAACATTTTTTTAAGGATTGTAATTTTTTTCATTAGGTTTTAATAATATCTGGCAAATTACATATTTTAAATATCTTTGAATGAAATCATTAAAAACCTTTCCACCATTTTATTAACATTAAATTTTTCGCGTACTGTTTTCTTTGCATTTAAACCTAACTGGTCAGCGAATTGTTGATTTTCGAGATAAAATATAACTTTTTCAACAAGGTCCCTATAGTTATCTTTTTCGTATGTTATAGAATTATATCCTTCTACTAAAGCACTAAATTCCGGACCATGAAAGTTGTAATCCCCATGTGTAATAATTGGTAATCCATATCCATATGAATGTAGAATACTTAATCCTATTGCTGCAGGATGAATCATTACAGTCGCCGTAAGAAACCAAGGTGCCAGTTCTTCATCTTCATAAATTTCACCTAAAAAAAATACATTTTGTCCTAATTTTTTTTCTTTAACAATTTTCTCCAGATTCTGCCTCTGATCCCCATCTCCAATAATATACCATTTGACATCTGGTACCTTTGCCAAAACCTCTTGAAAACGCACTAAGAATTTATCTAATTCATTTTTTTGAATCAATCTTGTGCATGAAAGAACAATTTTTTTTCCGTAAACGGAATTTTCTTTCTGCCAGTCTTCAAGTTTATCATCAGTCCATTTGGCTATTACTTTTTCTATTTTATCCTGATCTAAACCATTGTTCATTCCAATACAAATTCCTTTATATCCTTTCTCTCTAAAAATTTCTACTTCCTTGTCATTATAAGTAAAGACTCTTTTAAACTTTTTAGTCCAATTCAGTCTGATATTTTCAGTAAATGAATTGGCTTTGTAAGAGTGTATCATGCTCCACAATATAACTTTGTTCGGCTTTATAAATTTTAAAAGATTGGCTAAAATAAAATGAGAAACATACCTAGGATTACCATCTACAAATACAGTATCATAAGTTTTTAAAATTTTAAAAAAAGGTAAAAACTGAATGTTGATCATCTCATTAAAAAGATCAATAAATTTTACAACGACAACATGTTGAGGGTATTTATCATGTATTGTCTTTAGTTTGGTATTAGGTATTTCTTTTTGACAATAGATTGTAATTTCTGCTTCTTCATTTTTAAGCAGCTTATTATAAAAACCTTCTCTATAAGATGGTATTATATTCGTTACTATTGCAATTTTTTTCATCTATGTGTTTTTTAGGATTTGTATAAATATAGATAAATGTTAAGGAATAAAAATCCTCCGCTTAACAAACTTGTAAAAAGTCCTACATTCAAAATAATAAAAGAAAATGATATAAAGACCAATCCTACAAATAAAGAGCTTTTCTTATCAATGAGAGATTTTGTATACAGCATATATATCCCAAAAATTATCGAAATGATAATGACTCCTATCACTCCAAAACTTGCAATTCCATCTGTGGCTAAAAAGTTGGCATTGGCATTATTATCCGATTCAAAGAAATAAGAACTTACAACAAATCCAAGATCTTGATCGTATGGGTAATTACCTGTAATAAAATTAACTATGTTAATATGAGAATAGTATGTAAACGGATTTGCCTTAAAAAACTCATTATACTGATAGGTCAATAATCCCGAAATACCAAAAGTCCTCATCAGAATTACAGCTGAAATCATAAAATATTGAGAAGGAAGCCAATATGCAATAAGACAAACTGATGAAAAAACAGCTGTTATGGCTTGAAATACGTCTTTCCCTTTCTGTTTGATGTAATATAAAAACATTATTAGAAACGGTATAAATAAAGCAATTTTACTGGCATTGATACCATATACAAATATGATCGATAATGTCCCAAATATCAAAATTCTTTTATTCTTCTGTATCAGTCCCATTGCTACCAAAACAGGACCTATAAAGTAAGTAAGCCAGAGGGTAAAATATCCTGATACTAAAGAAGAATCTGCTCCTTTTTCTCTTTGGGAATAAACGTCTTCAAATGACACAAAACTGTATGTAGACCTAAATTCTATAAATAAAACAGCAATAATAAATAACGTAAAAGCAATAAGTATCCCTATTTTAGGAGGCTTTAAATTTAACTTTTTTATATTCATTTTTCTTAGACCTGCAATCTTAAACATGATCACAAACCCTAATAAAAAGGGTAACTGATTAATAAATATTTTCCATTCTGTTTCATAATGATTTAAGAATGTAATCATTATAGGGATATACAGAAGGAGATAAAAAATGGTATAGAGAATTTCCAGAAAAAAGACATTATTAAGATCTTTCTTCACTAATAAAGGTACTGATATAAATATTAATGTCTGAATAAATGAAACAGTACTAAACCCTTCACTCATATAACCTGCATACCAAAAAATATCATATAAAAAATTAATATGAATGAACTGATATATTAATGAATATATAATAATATATACTACATTCTTCATTTTTGGATTTTTAGTATTTGATAAAACTTATAACAAGAATAAAAACTCACAATAAATAATGATATTGATAAAATGATAACAAATAAATTGAATTCTATTTTAATAATAAATGCAGCAAGGTACACTAAAACTGTTATCACTAGCTGAAGTATATTTTGTGACAACAGAATTTTATTTTGTTTAAAAACCAACGCAAGATTACTAAATGGCTGAAAAAACAATTGGCTTATTGAATAGGGGATTAAAAAAATAGATATCGGCAAAATTCCCATCCACTTACTCATATCAATAAACAACGGAATATATTTTATTACCAATATCAGAATAGGAAAACAAAAGATAGTGAGTAAGGTAAGAATAAGAAAAAGCTTTTTAGTTTGTGCTTTTATACCTTCAAAATCATTATCAAAATATAGTTTTGCAATTTGGGCTCTATATATTGATGAAGCTACAGAACCAATCACAATTGAAGGAAGCATCAATATTCTAAGGGAAAATGAAAAAAGACCAACATTATTTTTATCAAAAAGATATCCGATAAAAATTGGATTACAATAAGCAAGTAAAATATTTGCAATAGAACTTGGCAACACATATTTAGGGAAATCTAAATGCTTTATAAACAGATCCTTATAAAAATTTATCTTTTTATAAAAAAGGATATATCCTTTTTTATATACACTTATAACATAAATTAGAAATAAAATTATATTTGAAATAACATAGGAAGACAAAATTACTTCCCCATTATTTTTAGTCAGACATAAAAGAATTATTAAATTTAAAATTGAAAAAAGCAATGGATTCAATCCATTTAAAAAATGCTCTTCTTTATATAATAAAAACTGCTGAAAACAGGCATTTATAGATACTGTATTTGACAACAGAAGGATATATAGAAAATAAATATTGAAGTCGTAAAGAGGAGTAGAAAGACCTACAAGTGAAAATAACATATTAAAAAGCAAACTAACCAAGATAGTAAGGTTGCTTTTATCATTAGCTTCTTGCGAGTCCTTTGATAAAGGTATTGAAAGTTCATATTTAAGAGTTGCAAATGATCCTATAATTGATCCTATTGAAAAATAGTAACTGAACTGTCCAAAAGCTGCCGGGGTAAACTTTTTTATAATATAAAAAGTTGTAATGATCGTTACAACCTGAGCTAAACCACTTCCAACATAAAAATATAATGATTTTGTATTATATAACTTCATGTTTGAAAAATTTCTTGTTTCTAATAATTTTTTCTTTATCCCAAAGCCACCATTCAGATTTTTCTAATTTGTCTATTGCCTGTTGGTCAAATCTTTTCCTCAAAAACCTGGCAGGATTTCCGCCTACGATTGAATAAGGTTCCACATCTTTGGTAACTATGGAACCAGCCCCTATTATAGAGCCTCTTCCAATCTTCACCCCAGATAATATGACAGAATTAGAACCAATCCAAACATCATCGTCAATAATTATTGGACCCTTCGAAATTTTTTCACTTTCTACTGGCTCTCTTATAATATTTGAATTGATATTATAAGTAGTTACCATATTGTAGTTATGATAAAACTCTTGTATCACTACATTCGAGGCTATTGAGCAAAATGCCCCAATGCGTACTTCTGTAACATCAGCACAAATTCTTGTAGAAGGACCATTAATACTGGTGTATTTCCCTATGCTAACGTTACCAAAAATTTCTGGTTTATTAAATAAGTTTACATTGTCATTTAAAGTTACTCCTGTACCTAAAATACCATCACGCAGATCTATATTTTTAAATTTTTCTTTAATCAAGTAGAAAAAAACATTATGAGACATACTAACATTAAAGCTACACTTAATGTTTTTAAAAACATTAAGAATGAATGCGAAAAATAGATTAGCAATGGCTCTTTTCATATGATTCTAATAATTAAAACAGATAAAATCCTTTGATCTTCAATTAAAAAATTATAATCTTGCATCAACTAAATCTCTGTCTAAACATGCTTTAGTATCAAAAACTATCGCATTTTCTTTTTTCACCTGCTCAAGATCCATTTTAATGAATTCGTTGTGTGAAACTGCAATAATCACGGAATCATATTTTTTCCCTTCTACCAATGTGCCAAGAATATCAATTCCATATTCATGCTTTACTTCCTCTTTGCTTGCCCAAGGATCATAAATATCTACGTTTATACCATAATCTTTTAACTCACTATAAATATCAATAACTTTAGTATTTCTTACATCAGGACAGTTTTCCTTGAATGTAACACCCAAGATTAAAGTTTCTGAATCTTTAATAATTCCTCCTTTTGCAATAAGAAGCTTTACTACTTTAGATGCAATAAATTTAGCAATTGAGTCATTAACACGACGTCCGGACAAAATTACATCAGGATGATAACCTAACTGTTCAGCTTTATGAGCTAAATAATAAGGATCAACAGAAATACAATGTCCTCCTACTAATCCCGGCTTATATTTTAGGAAATTATATTTTGTTCCGGCAGCTTCCAAAACATCATTAGTATCAATCCCTATTCTGTCAAAAATCAAGGCTAATTCGTTTACAAAAGAAATATTTACATCACGCTGGGCATTTTCAATAGCTTTTGAAGCTTCTGCTACTTTAAGGCTTGATGCTTTATGCGTTCCTGCAGTAATAATTTTTTTATAAAGATTATCAACTTCTTCCGCAATTTCATCTGTAGAACCGGAAGTAACTTTTTTTACACTCGTAAGCGTATTTATCTTATCTCCCGGATTAATTCTTTCAGGTGAATAGCCTACAAAGAAATTTTCATTATATTTTAAATCAGAATATTTTTCAAGTACAGGCACACATTCTTCTTCTGTACATCCAGGAAAAACTGTAGATTCATAAATAACAATATCTCCTTTTTTTATAATTCCACCTAGCATTTTTGATGCTGAAATCAGGGGGCCTAAATCGGGAGCATTATATTTATCTATAGGTGTTGGCACGGTTACAATATAAATATTAGAATCCGTGATGTCGGACAACTGACTTGTAGCTTTATACCCTATACTTCCGTTCGTTTCGCTATATTTTTTTAAGCGGTTATTAAGTTTTTCTATATCCGCTTCAAGCGTACTATCATGCCCTTCATTAAGCTCATTAACTCTTTGAGTATTGATATCAAATCCTAATACAGGATAGTGATTAGCAAACTCCAAAGACAAAGGTAGGCCTACATAGCCTTGTCCAATAACAACAATTTTATATTTTTTCATCATTAACTAAGTGTGTTTTTAAGTTTTTCAAACCATGTTTCGGTTTTATGATTATTGTATCCGTAACCATATTTGTTGCTATATCCTAAGTTTTCTCTACTTACATCATTCAGGACAAAACCAACGTTTTTAATTTTATTTTGATCAATATTATTATTTGCAAATTCAAGTAGAGACTTTTCGGTATATTTAGATCTTGAAACATAGATCGTTACGTCTGCCAATTCTGCAATCAGGAATGTATCTGTTACGAGCAGTAATGGAGCCGTATCTAAAATGATATAATCATATTTTGTTTTCAGTTCCTCCAAAAGTATTTCATATCGACCGTTAGAAAGCAATTCGGTAGGATTCGGTGGAATCATTCCTGAATAAATTACATCTAAATATGGGTTGAATGATGAAACATGAACAATATCTTCCAATTTTGTATGATCCGAATAAAGGTATTCTGTAAGACCTGTTAGACCTTTTCTTGCCGGGTTATATCTTTGCAATTGTGGATTCCTGATATCCGAACCAATTATAATTGCCTTTTTCTTGGGATTAGCCAATGTTAAAGCTAAATTGACCGAAGTAAATGTCTTTCCTTCACCTTTTATTGTAGAGGTTACAAATATTATTTTTCCTTTTTTATCCTTTGCAAGCATAAAATTCATATTAGTAATAAGAATTCTGAATGCTTCTGCCATTGGTGTTATATCATTCATCTGAACAATATCTGTATCTCCCTTCTCAAGACTTGGTAATTCAGCAATAACAGGTGCGTGCACTAATTTTTCTAAATCGTGTTTTGTCTTAATCTTATTATTGAGAAGTTCTTTTACATAAATAAAAAGTAATGGCAATAATAATCCTATGAACAATGCAACAAGCAATACAACATTTCTTTTTGGGGAAACTGGAATTCCAGATGCATATGCCATATCAATCACTTTAGCTTTGGGAGCGGTAATAGATTGTGCAATTGCGGTTTCTTCTCTTTTTTGTAATAATAGAAGATATAAATTTTCTTTTATTTGTTGTTGTCTCTCAATGCTTCTAAACATTTTTTCAATAGAGGGTAGCTTGGAAATTTTTCCTGATACTTTATTTTGTTCACCTACATATTCATTTCTAGCAAGCTCTAATCCTACGCTATTTCTTTGAAGACTTTGCATGATAGATGTCCGCATTGAGTTGATTTGTTTAGTAACATCTATAACCGTTGGGTTTTCAGTAGTTGCCGACTCTAGCAATCTGTTTCTCTGTAAAATCAATTGATTATATGTAGTAATTCCTGCTGTAGCTTCAGGATTATTAAGACCTACATTGGCAGGTAAAACCTGATATTGACCTTGTTTTGAAACATATCCAATCAATGCATTCGTGAGTTCTAACTGGGCATCTACATCTAGCTGCTTTGCTCTTGCTGCAGCAGAACTCTCTAGGCCTATTTTCGCTTCTGTTTCAATATCCGTAAGGTTATTTTTTTCTTTAAAATTCTCTTTCTGATTTTCTACTTCACCTAGTTCGCCTGATAACTTTTTGATTCTATCTTCAATAAAGGCCAATGTTTTCCCGGACTCTGAATTTTTGTCTAAAATGGCATCATTATTATAGACAACTACTAAATTATTAAGAATATCCTCAGCTTTGGATATTTCAGGGTATTGCATTGCAAGCTTAACAACAGTAGCGTCTTTTGATACTAAACTTACTTTTAAAGCATTTTGAAGACCTCCAACTTTAGCTTCCAATGAAGAAACCTGTAATTCCAAATCTTTAACATTTACTCCTTTTATTGCAGCAGGATTAAACTTATTGTTTTTTGTAATAATAATATTAGCAAATGGCAGTCCTATTGTTTTACCATAGGATGTTATGATTTCTTTTTTAAATTTCTCAGATTTTACGATAAGCTTATCTCCATCAATCGTTAAATTAAGAATATTGACAGATCCAGGCAGTGGCTTTTCTGTAATCACCTTTACTTCAATTGGTGATGTTTCTTTATATAGTTCTATTTTCGATATTCTTCCTTTCGCAATAATGTTTGTTTGAAGGTTCTGGTTTTTAACAACTTCCCGCATCATTCTTTTGGACTTCATAATCTCAATCTCGTTAGCAATGCTATTTGTTTTTAAGCCACCCAAACCAGATAAGTCCGGTAAAAAACCTAAGTCATTATTAACTGGTGAAGAGGAATTTTTAGCATCTTTTACAAGTACCGTAGTTTGTATATCATAAATAGGCACCATAAATTTTAAAGAAATAAAACCTATCACTAAAGCAATAAAACCACAAATAATAAACCAAGGCCATTTTTGTATATATGGCTTAATTATTTCATTAATATCAATGCCATTCGAGTTATTTTCTTCTGGAAATTGTGAAGACTGTTGGTTATCCATCAATTTTTTATTTCTTATTAAATAAACTTACTACTACTGCCACAGCTGTAACTGCTATAGAGATTCCCGTTAAGATAAGTCCTGTATTAGGATTCTGTTTTGCTAAAACATCTTTGGTATTATTGGAAGATACAATAATGGCATCGCCTTGTTTAAGGTTATAATATGGTGAATTAATTAGGTTGGCATCACGAAGATTAACACGCCCATGTGAAACAACTCCATTTTCTGTTCTGATTACTAATACATCTTCTCTTTTTCCATATGACGTCAAATCTCCTGCGAGACCTAACGCATTTAAAATAGTAGCCTGGCCGTTTACTATTGTATAATCCCCTTGTCTGTTTACTTCTCCTAATACTGTAACTTTAAAATTGGCAAGTCTTACACTTACAGTGGGATTAATGATATATTTAGTCATTCTATCATGAAGTTCATTTTTAACTTCAACCAAGGACTTATCGATTGTATTTATTTTACCTAAAATGGGAAAATCAATATTCCCTTCAGAATCTACAATATAACTAGGACCGGTAAGAGTTGTTAATCCTTGATTAGGGGTATTTCCACCAGCCAAGGCATTAGTTTGAACCATTTCTGATGAAGAATAATTTTGGTTGAATGGCTTTACGACATCCATATCTTTAGCAGTAATCAGAATAATAAGCTGATCTCCGGCCTGTATTGTAGGTTTAGAATTTTTTTCTGATGATTCAATAGCAACTTTTTCTATATTCTGCATATAGTTTAAATCATTTGGCTTAGTTTGGTTAACCCTGCAGGAAACCAGCATCAAAACAAGAAATATAGCGAATATCTTTTTCTTCATATCTTAAAAATTGTACAAATATACATTTATAATTTATCTATTTATCCAGCAGTTCGTAGACTGAATTATTGCTCTTAAATTCCGGAACAATTGTTTTCAGAATCTTAACTACATCTACTTTATCTTTCATTACAGAAGCTTCTGTAATCAAGTTAATCAGACTTTCTATTTCCAGGAATTCCATAGTTGGGTCCTTAGAAATCATGATCTTTTCATTATGAGTAGTAAGTGTTTTTGCATTATCACTTAACAGCTCTTCATATAATTTCTCTCCCGGTCTCAGCCCTGTATAGATGATTTTTATATCAATATTGGGCTCAAAACCTGAAAGCTTAATCATTCTTCTCGCCAGATCCAGAATTTTCACTGGTTCTCCCATATCAAAGACAAAGATTTCTCCCCCTTGTCCCATTGTGCCGGCCTGTAAAACAAGCTCACAGGCTTCTGGGATAGTCATAAAATACCTTACAATATCGGGATGGGTAATAGTAACCGGGCCCCCTGCTTCAATTTGTCTTTTAAAATGAGGAATAACAGAGCCATTTGATCCTAATACATTTCCAAATCTTGTCGTGATAAATTTTGTAGTGTTTCCTTCAACATGTTGTAAGGACTGGACGAATAACTCAGCCGCTCTTTTAGAAGCCCCCATTACATTAGTAGGGTTTACGGCTTTATCTGTAGAGATCATTACAAATCTGTTCACTTTATATCGGCTTGATAAAAGAGCAATATTTTTTGATCCTAAGACATTGACACGAATGGCTTCATTAGGATTTTCCTCAACTAAAGGCACATGCTTATAAGCTGCAGCATGATAAACCATTGAAAAATTATAAGCCTGAAATACAGGTTCAACTCTGTGAATATTAGAAACATCTGCCAAAACAAACTTAAACTTGATATGAGGGAATTTTTCATTCATTTCCAGTTCAATGTCATACAGCGGTGTTTCTGCCTGATCTAAAACGACAATCAGAGCAGGATTGAACTGTGCAACCTGTCTTACAATTTCGCTTCCGATAGATCCGGCGCCACCTGTTACAAGTATATTTTTATTGAAGTGCCTGCTCTTAACCTCTTCGCTTTCTATTTTTATTGGTTTTCTATTTAAAAGATCTTCGATCTGAAGGTTTCTTATTGATCCTCCTAAATCACTGTCTCTTAATTTCTGTACAGAAGGAGCCTTAAATACATTCAGGTCTTTTTCTAAAAATAGATTTACCCAGGAATTCATTTCATCTTTAGACATCATTTCTTTAACGATAATGACTCCATCAATGATAAGATCTTCTTTTGTAGCTTCTTCTATCTTACTTTTTTCATAAATAGGCTTTCCTAATAGGGAAGCTCTTTTTGAATCCGTTCTTTGAGTAAGAAAACCCACTACCTGATAAGGCAGGCTCGGATTATCCAAAATAGCACGCGCAATAGCAATAGACTGTTCATCGATCCCTAATACTAAAATCCTTTTTTTCAAGGTACTTCTTCTGTATTCTCTTACAATGTGGAAAAATTCTTTCACATAAAGCCTGAAGAGGAATAACCCCATAAATGAAATGATAAAGTATAAGATCAGAAAGGCTGTATGAATAAATTTCCCTCCGGAAACCCAGAAATAGACCAGATTGACTACTCCTACTACACTCATTGTACAGAAACATGAGATGAGTAGCTTAAAAAGATCAATAAACGTGGAATGTCTTATAATCCCTGCATAGGTCTTGAAAAAATACATGAACAGAGTATTGATCAGAATAATAAAAGCAAATACAATGCTTTTTTCTTCATGATAAATAAATTCTTTCTGAGTGATTTTCTCAATAGTATAAATTGAAAGGAATAGAGACATAACCAGAATGATTATATCTATTACAAGTATAATCCATCTGGGAAGATATCTTACATCTGAGAGATTGACAACATTATCACCTCCGAATATTTTTTTTCTAAGAGAGTTGTACATTGTCTGTATTTATGTGCATGTTCAATGGGCCAAAACCCGTTTTTAATTAATTAATCTTCAAATAAGGATACAAAAATAAAATAAAATTTCATCCCTACTTAAATTTCAAACAAATTTAGTGAATTTCATCTTCTAAAATTTCAGAAATTCGACCTCTAGATTCATCTGTTAAATTAGTTCCCGACGGCAGGCATAGTCCTGTGTCAAAAAGCATACCACATAAATTATTTCCAAAAAACTTATACTGCTCATATAATGGCTGAAGGTGCATAGGTTTCCATAGGTACCTGGTTTCTATATTATTCTGTAAGAATTTATCCTTAAGCTTTTCTTTTGAAAAATCATTTTTCAGAATAATTGTATTGAGCCAGTAATTAGAAAAAAAGTCACTATTGGGTGCAGAAAAAAGATCAATATTTTCATGATTTTTCAAAGTTTCTTGATAAAAGTCATGATTTTTCCTTCGCAGCTGTATTTTTTCTTCTAAAGTTTCCAACTGTCCTCTGCCTATTCCGGCAGCAATGTTATCCATTCTGTAATTATATCCTATTTCAGAATGGCTGTAATACACTTCATTGTCTTTTGCCTGCGTAGCAAGGAAAAGTGTTCTGTTTTTAACTTCAATATTTCTCGAGATCAAAATTCCACCCCCTGATGTGGTAATAATTTTGTTCCCGTTAAAACTTATAATAGAAAGGTCTCCAAAGGTCCCGCAAAGCTGGTCTTTATATCTACTGCCTAATGCTTCTGCACTATCTTCAATAAGGGGAATGTCATATTTTTTGGAGATTTGAAGTATTTCATCCACTTTAAAAGGCATTCCATATAAAGAAACGGCAATGATCGCTTTTGGTTTTTTCCCTTGCTGGACACAATATTTCACAGCTTCTTCCAATGCATCCGGACACATATTCCATGTTTCGCTTTCACTGTCTACAAATACGGGAATAGCTTTCTGATAAAGAATAGGGTTGGCTGTGGCAACAAAAGTAAAAGATTGACATAATACAAAATCATCTTTTTCAACATTCAGTAGCCTCAGGGCCATATGAATGGCTGCAGTTCCGGAAGATAGAGCCGTCACATAGGAATTGTTTCCGAAATAACGTTCAAGACTGTTTTCAAATTCGTCTATATTGGAACCGTATTGTGAAATCCAGTTGGCATCAAATGCGTTCCGTATATAATCAAGCTCATTCCCTCCCATATGGGGAGGAGAAAGCCAAATCTTATCTTTTTTCAATTCTTATTTATGTTTCGTCAAAAGTATTAATTATTTTCTCATATTCAAAACCTCTGCTCATTAAATATTTTATTGTCTTCGTTTTTTTTTGATATTCCTGCAATCCTTTCTGTTTGGAATAGTAGCTTTCAAAGATCTTTCGGATCATTTTATTATAATCATCTTCATCTATTTCATCAAAACATTTGTTGATAAGTTTTTCAGAAATCTGTTTTTGTTTCAGATGCATTTTGATCTTATTGCGGCCCCAGTGCTTGATATAGAATTTGCCTCTGATGTAGCTGCGCGTAAATCTTTCTTCATTAAGATAGTTTTCTTTAAGAAGATAAAGGATAATTTCATCTTTTGCCTCATCAATCAGCAGGAATTCCCGCATCTTTTGTTCAACCTCTGCATGACAACGATCCTGATACACACAATAGTTCACCAGTTTCAGTTTAATTTCATCAAAAGTAAAGGATTTTTTCTCCATAACAGATATGAAAAAGAATGGACAGATGCCCATTCTTTTTTATTATAATTTATTTAGGTCAAATTAATAGTTAAAAAGCGCTTTACCCTCCATCAGTTCATTTACTTTCTTTCTTACTGAAGAGATAACTTCTTCATTTTTGATATTATCAACCACTTCAGAAATAAATCCTGCAATGGTATCCATATCGTTTTCTTTAAGACCTCTGGTTGTGATCGCTGCAGTACCCAGTCTGATACCGGAAGTAGTGAACGGCGATTTATCATCAAAAGGAACCATATTTTTGTTACAAGTAATATCTGCAAGCACTAACGCCTTTTCTGTTTCTTTTCCGTTGACATTCTTATTCCTAAGATCTACCAACATCAGGTGGTTGTCTGTACCTCCACTTACAATGTCAAAACCTCTGTCGATCATCGCTTTGGATAATGCCTGAGCATTGGCTTTAACCTGTTTTGCATAGGTTTCAAATTTACTATCAATTGCTTCAGCAAAAGCGACAGCTTTACCGGCAATAACATGTTCCAACGGCCCGCCCTGAATTCCAGGGAACACAGCTCCATCCAATACCTGGCTCATCAATTTGGTTTCCCCTTTTGGTGTTTTGTGACCATAGGTATTTTCAAAATCTTTACCCATAATGATCATTCCTCCTCTTGGACCTCTTAACGTCTTATGGGTGGTGGTAGTCACTACATGACAGTGTTCAAATGGAGAGTTCAGCAGTCCTTTTGCCACTAAACCAGCCGGGTGAGCAATATCTGCCCAAAGTGTAGCCCCGATCTCGTCTGCAACCTCTCTGAATTTAGCATAATCAAGATCTCTTGAGTAAGCTGAGAAACCTGCAATAAGCATTTTGGGTCTTTCTCTTAAAGCAACTTCTCTCATCTGATCATAATCAATAAGTCCGGTTTCTTTCTGAACACCATAAGAGACTACCTGATACTGAATTCCTGAGAAATTAACTCCTGAGCCATGAGTAAGGTGCCCTCCCATTGAAAGGTCCATTCCCATAATTTTGTCTCCCGCTTTCAAAACTGCAAGATAAACGGCAGCATTAGCCTGAGATCCTGAATGTGGCTGTACGTTAACATAGTCTACACCGAAAAGTTCTTTTGCTCTGTTGATGGCTAATGTTTCAACCTCATCTACTACTTCACAGCCTCCGTAATATCTTTTTCCGGGATATCCTTCAGCATATTTGTTGGTCAGTACACTTCCCATTGCTTTCATCACATTCTCAGAAACAAAGTTTTCTGATGCAATAAGCTCTAATCCATGGGATTGTCTTTGTCTCTCTTTTTCAATCAGGTCGAAAATAATGTCCATTTTACTTTTAGTTTTTGAAATTTTTCACCCCAAATGTACGGAATTTCCTGTAAGATTTCTTTATCCTAAAATCCGATTTGGGAATAAAATTTCAGGTATTATGCAACAATTTACCATCAATGGTGACTTTTTTCACTTTAGTTTATAGCTTCTTTTTAAATACAAACTCGCTTTCACTAATAAGATCAATACGGGAACTTCTACCAAAGGGCCGATAACTCCTACAAAAGCCTGGGATGAATGAATTCCAAAAACAGCAATACTTACGGCAATAGCCAATTCAAAATTATTTCCTGTCGCTGTAAAAGCAATAGAAACATTTTTATCATAAGGGACCCTGAGCCATTTGTTTATTAAAAAACTGATAAAAAACATCAATACAAAATAAATGATCAGTGGAATTGCAATTTTAACAACATCCATGGGCAGCTCCAATATTTTACCTCCTTTTAAACTAAACATTAAGACAATCGTAAATAATAAGGCATATAAAGTAACCGGTGAGATGGCGGGAATGAATTTTTGACTGTACCATTCTTTTCCTTTGAACTTCATAAGAAAATAACGGCTTAGAAAACCTGCTAAAAAAGGAATTCCCAGATAAATTAAAACGCTTTCCGTTACATCGCTGATGGGTACTGAAACATTAAAATTACCCAGTCCTAATTTTTGAGGAAGAATATTGATAAACAGCCATACCAGAAAACTATAGGATATGATCTGAAAAATACTATTTAGGGCGATCAGCAAGGCTGCATATTCCCGGTTTCCTTTTGCCAGATCATTCCAGACAATAACCATGGCAATACACCTTGCCAGGCCAATAAGGATAAGCCCTGTCATGAAATCGGGTTCATTTTTAAGAAAAATAACGGCTAAAACAAACATTAAGACAGGACCTACAATCCAATTTAATATTAATGAAACGGATATCACTTTTTTATCCCGCATCACTTGTGGCAATAAGCTGTAATTTACTTTCGCCAAAGGTGGATACATCATCAGTATTAATCCTATAGCTAAGGGGATATTGGTGGTCCCTGAAGAAAATGAATTGGTGATTACAGAGATGCCAGGAAAAAAATATCCTAAACCGACTCCAATGATCATGGCCAGAAAAATCCAAAGTGTTAAATACCGATCCAGAAATTTTAATTTGGTCTTCATTTTAATGATTTATTTGGGAAAAAACATAAAACATTTCGGCACCAATCTGCAGACTTCTTTCTCTGTATATCCTGGTTTGTTCAGGTGTGGCATCTGAAATTTTCGGATCTTCAAAGGTAATGGGAATACGTTTTTCTGCTCCTAAAATGAAGGGGCAATCTCCATCGGCCTGTGAGCAGGTCATAATTGCAGCAAAGCCTGTACTTGGGTTGAAAATATTATCATATTTTTTAGAAAATACAATGAGAGGTAAAGCATTTTCAGAGTACTTAACAGCATATACAGGGTTTTCACTGTTATTTAATTTCCAGATATGAAAACCGGTTTCCATTAATGTTTCAACAACTTTCGGAAATAAAGCCGTTGTTTCCGTACCTCCGGAATAACAGTGTATATCAGGAATTTTAAAATAGGCAGATGCAGTTTGTGCCCAGATTTGAGCAAGATGACTTCTCCTTGAATTATGGGTACAGATAAAATTAACAGATGCTGATTCCTGATTTCTTTTTTTCTGCTTTATAAAATCTATTAAGGGCTGCAGCACAGCTTTTCTTTCATCACTGATCTTCTGCAAAAGAATTTCTTCTATATGTTTGGTCAATTTAGGATACATTCCAGTCATTATAAAGTTAATATTAGCAGCAGCCAGAACCTGGTGTACAGCCAGAATTCTGATTAACTTTCAGCCCACTCAGGTTTATTTTTTGCTTTTCCGAAGAAATTCCACAGGCATCTGCCGCTAAACAGGCTGTCAGTTTGTTTTTTAAGACAAAGTTTTTACCGTTAAATTCCAGATCATATTTCCCAATGGTCTGATCCTGATATTCTACTTCAATTTCAAAATCACCGATGCCCAGCTTCTCTTCTGACAGGTTGATGATATGCAGCAATTTTCCGGGTTTAAGGCGGTGTTCATGATCATCAGCATTCCATAGCTGAAAATTTACACGCTCTTCTTTTCTGATAGTTCCTCCACAGTCGATGAAGTTTTTGATAACCATTCCTATTTCAGTAACATGGAAGTGTTCCGGCACCAATCTTCCGTCTTCCAGCTGGAATTCCACATTCTCCAATCCTGGTAAAATGTTTTTAATGTCTGATAGTTTCATAGTTCAATATTTTAATTGTTATAATGCAATATTACGATGATTCAATTCAAAAAAATTTAGCAGCAATTCTGCTTTTTAACGGTGGAAATAATATTTAGGAAGAAAGCATTTAAAATTTCAAACGCTTTTTCATCGATACAGTAGCACACAGAATTGCCTTCAATATTTCCTTTGATCAGGCCTGCATTCTTTAATTCTTTCAGATGTTGTGAAACCGTGGGCTGCGCAAGGGGAAGTTCATTAACGATATCCCCGCATATGCATTCATTGACTTTCAGAAGATATTCAATGATGGCAATTCTTGCCGGATGCCCTAAAGCTTTAGCAATGACCGCAATTTTATTCTGCTCATCTGTAAAGAAATCTGTTTTTGTAGCGCCCATGACATTTATTTATATCGCAATATTACGATAATATATTTTAGCAACAAAATTTTTAACTAAAAATCCCCGCAGAAATTTCCGCAGGGACCGCACCAATTTATAATATATAATTAAAAACTTTCTTCTGCAAGCTCTTTATTGACAATAGCCCCGGTGAAATTTCCCTGGGCAACAGCATTGGCTACAGACCTCATCATGGTGACATTATCACCGCAGGCAAAGACACCGGAAATATTGGTTTTATGCATAGGATCAATTTTGATAAAACCATGTTCGGTAAGCTCACAGCCGAGATCTCTGGAAGGGTTAACGTTCTGTTCAAATGGTATTTTAGCATACAGTGCTTTTAAAGAGATTTCTTTTCCGTTTTTAAAGATGACTTTCCGGATATTCCCGTTTTCGTGCGTTATTTTTTCGATTTCATCTTCAACCAGAATGATATTATTCTGAGCTAATTTGCTCTTCTGATCTTCGGAAAGAGCGGATTCGCCGTTACTGAATATAAAAAGATCTTTCGTAAGATTATACACCAGTTTTGAAAACTCAAAGGCCATATCACCATCTGAAAAAATTCCGGTCACCTCATTTTTCACTTCGTAGCCATGGCAATATGGGCAATGCAGGACTGAAATCCCCCAGCATTCTGCAAACCCGGGAATATCTGGCATCATGTCTTTCACTCCTGATGCCAGAATCAGCTTTTTAGCGTAAAATTTTTCGCCGCCAGAGGTTTCTGTTTCAAATCCTTCATCTGTTTTTTTCAATTTTATGACGGTGCCTTCATGAAACTTCACGGTGTCATATGCTTCGACCTGTTTGCGGGCCAGATCAGCAATTTCTTTTGGTGCTTTTCCGTCATGGGTAATAAAGTTATGTGAATGGGGTGTCTGCCTGTTGCATGGCTTCCCACTGTCGATGATCAGAATATTTCTTAATGATCTGCCTAATGACATACCTGCTGATAGTCCGGCATAGCTTCCGCCTATGATAATAACGTCAAAATTTTTCATTTTACTAAAATATTGGCTGTTAGTCTGTTTTCCTTTTAACTGTTCGCTTTCATACAAAGTTAAAATAAAATCTCATTAATGCAATAATGTTGCGTTAATATTTATCATAATAATGAAAAAATATAAAAAAACAGCTGATTTTAAACTTATTAGATTTAGAATCAGCTGTCAGCTATTATTTATTGTCGGATATGATCTGCGGATCAATTATTTTCGAAAAGTTTTATGGTGTAGTATTATTTCTGCTTTAATGTTGTCAATCTTTTCTGACCAAAAATTAATATATTCTCTTCTTTCAGGAAATTCTTTTTCTGTTTTACGTTGGCTATTGACTATATAGCTTTCATACTCGTTCAAAATATTTTTTAAATACTGCTCATAATCTGCAGGCTTTTGAGGAATATACCCAATTCCATCACAACCGCAGCTATGAAAACATCTTCCTATTCTAAAGAGTCCTTCTACAATTTTCCATTCTTTAACAGCTGTTTTCTTAGGTGCTTTAAAATCTTTTCCTAAGTCTGCCATTAGGTTTCCACATTCGGGACATTTGATCTGCCTTGATTTGATCTCTTTTGTGAGTTCATCCAGTTCTTCTTTTTTAGCTTTTGTAAAAACATCTCCCACATTCCTTATCGTTCCATCCGTTTGGTGATAAACTTTTTCTTTTTTAATTCTTGAAAGAATGTCATCCGTATCGGCCTGTTTAAATGATTTTTTGCATTTAAAACAAGTGTAATGGGATTTATATGTTTTTCGGGCATACCTGCACATGTCTTTATTTTAATACCAAATTTACCAATTCCATTCCAGAGATGAACAGCTCTTATTAATAAAAAATCCTGAGAAAAAATTCCCAGGATCTTACAGTTTAAATATAATAGTGATCGTTTACTATTTTTTCTTTTCTTTAAGCTCTTCTTTGTCTTTATCAGAAGGGTTCCATACTTTCACTTCAGAGTCTTTGGTTATTCCGGAAAGGATCTGTACATTGATTCCATCACTGGCCCCTAGTTTTACATATACTTTCTTGAACTTCCCATCTGGCTGCTTCACTTCTACGAAAGGCGTGTCTTTACCATTTTTCTTTTCATACTGAACAAGTGATTCATCCAACAGCAATGCATTTTTTTCAGACTTCAGTACGATTTCACCGTTAGCTGAGAATCCTGCTCTGATGTATTCATTGTTAGGATTGGTTACATCCCCTTCTACCGGGAATTTGATGGTTCCTAAATTATCTTTCCCTTTTGGAGCAATCATTGTAAGTTTTCCGGGGAATGTTTTGTTTTGAAGGGCACCGATTACGATTTTCATATCCATTCCCTGCTTTAGTTTTCCTGCCTGAGCCTCATCTATTTCTCCCTGGAAGATCAGGGAATTAAGATCTGCAATAGAACAGATGGTTGTTCCAGCATTGAAAGAGTTAGCCTCAATTACCTGGCTTCCTACTTTTACGGGAACTTCAAGAACCGTACCTGCTGCTTTGGAGCGGATCTGCGTTGTTGCCAAGCCCTGAAGTTCAGGCGTAGCACCGGTTTTTACAATCTGTAATCTTTTTTGAGCCGTTGCCAATTGCTGATTGGCATTTCTGAGAGTCTGCTGCTGTGAAAAAAGCTGCTGCTGTGAGTTCAGATAATCCTGCTTGGAAATGACACCCTGATTATACAGTTTCTCCTGCATAGCAAACTGTTTCTGCATATTATCAACGTTCATTTTAGCATTATTGATCTGCAGCTGTGAGTTTACCACTTCCTGCTGAGCATTGTTGACGTCAGCAATATTAGGAATGATTCTCACGGTAGCGATCAGCTGTCCCGCTGTTACCCTATCGCCTTCATCCACTAAAATTTTATCAATGATTCCCGCAATGTTCGGTTTGATCTCAATTTCTTCCTTGGGAACAATTTTTCCCGTGGCCATTACCTTGTCTTCCATGTTCTGGTAGCTTGGTTTTCTGGTCAGGAAAGCTTCACTTTCTTTAGAATTTGATTTCACGAGATACCCGATCCCGGAGAACAATGCCACTGCAAATAAAAGCCCCAGTACAATATAAATGGCTTTTTTCCAAGTGAATTTCTTTTTCATATATCTAGTTTATTTTTTACTATTAAAAGAAGAAAATTAATTAAAGGATTTAAAATTTCAAACTTTAAAATCCAGTCATTTTCAAATTATGTTGTTATTAATTATCACGTTATTACTCTGATCTCAGCGCTTCAATTGGTCTGATTTTTACGGCTCGCTGCGCCGGGATCATCCCGATAATCAGGCCGAGGATAACCATTACAGCCATGGCTCCAAATACGTTTCCGTAATTTACCGTCGGATTATAGAATGGGAAATCATCCTGACCTTGGGTTACTATATTTAAAATGATCAGAACAAAGATCCCACACATGAAACCGAGAATCCCCGAGGACAGTGTAATGACAACACTTTCCAACAGAATTTGATTTCTTACTTCTGCAGGTTTTGCTCCTAACGCTCTTCTGATTCCAATTTCTTTTGTTCTTTCTTTTACAGTGATCAGAAGGATATTCGAGATGGCAATTACTCCGGCCAGAATAGTCAGCGTTCCTACAATAATAGTCAGAAGCTGCATCCCGGTAAGGAAGCCTGTGAGCTTTTTAAATTCTTTCCCCAGATTGAAACTTCCAAAAGCATTGGTATCTTCGGGAGATACTTTATTTTTCGTTTTCAGCACCTGTTTTACATCTTCCTCTACTCCGTTCACATTAGCATTAGGCTTACTTACAATCGCAAACATGTCGATCTGTTCTCCGGCATTATACATTTTGGTATACGTTGAAAGCGGAATAAAAGCAGTCTGGTCATTTTCAAAACCCCCGCCTTTTTTTACTCTGAAAACACCTATGACATTAAAAAATATCCCTTTTATATTGACCTGCTTTCCAACGGGATTTTCTTTTTTCTTGGCATCGAAAAAGTTTTTATAGATTTCTTCACCAATCACAACTACATTTTTATTTCCCTGGACATCAGCATCATTGATATAACGCCCGAAAATAAGTTTCTTTTCAGAGATTTTGTTACCCACAGAATAATCTCCTGTAAGAGAATAGGTACCATTCTTACCGTTCCTTGACATGGATTCACCGGGGGTTCCGGTAAAACTTCCCCTGGCATTTTGTGGCGAGATATAATCTATGGCAATCACTTTTCTTTTCAGCATATCCATATCGGATAACTGAAGATGAACTTCTCTTCCTTTAGGAAATCCTTCATAGGGAATAGAGGTTTTCTGAGCCCAAAGAAAAATAGAGTTGGTTGCAAATCCAGAAAATAGCTTATCAAAACCATTTTCCATCCCTTTTGCCGCTCCAAGAAGACTCACATACAAAAACATTCCCCAGCCTACACCAATCATGGTAAGGAACGTACGAAGCTTATTATTCCTCAGTGAATAATAAATTTCCTGCCAAGTATCTTTTTTAAATAAAATGTTCACTTCTTTGAGTTATAAGTTATAATATATATAATGATGACTGATAATTGATCAATGATACTGTTCTAAGAATCAACATCTATTATCAAATCATTATTCTGTTCTTAACGCTTCTATCGGTTTAATTCTCGAAGCTCTATATGCCGGAACGAATCCTGCAATGAGCCCTGAAAATACCAGGGCAATAAATGCCATAAAAATGGTCACCCACCCCACACTCGGGCTTTTGATGAAATATTCTTCAAGACTGTCTCCTATTAAACTGAGCGCCAGAACTCCTACACCAACTCCTACAATACCTGAAACTACTGTTATCACAACACTTTCCTGCACAATTAGTGCTACAATACTTCTTGGTTTGGCACCGATAGCCTTACGGACACCGATCTCTTTGGTTCTTTCTTTAACGATATACACCATGATATTGCTGATCCCGATGATCCCCGCCAGTAATGTTCCCAGTCCGATAAACCCTACAATAATGGTCAGTACAGCCATAAACTGGAAGGTTTCGTTCATGTTCTTGGCATTATTCCAGACGCGGACCCCGTTTTCATCGTCGGGAGCTACATTCTTCCTTGATTTTAATCTGTCTTTAAGTTCATCACCATATTTAATGGCTTCTTCCGGCGTTAGCTTTTCATTATAGGCAATATAAGCAGTAGATACTGTATCCGAGCCTTTTTTCATCTGCTGGAGTGTAGTAATGGGAACAGTAATGTGTCTCTCGTCCCAGTCCCCGCCATCATCAGAAAAAACACCTACGACTTTGAACATGGTTCCGTTGATATTCAGATCTTTCCCCACGGGGCTTCCGTTCTTGATCAGGTCACGCTGAACCATTCTTCCTATTACCGCTACATTTTGCTTTCTCTGGAGATCCATAGACGTCAGATAGCGTCCGTCCAGCATCTTTCTGTTTTCGATAATCTTCTCTCCCGGCTCTGCACCATTGATCTGGTAAGTGCCGCTTTCTTTACCATACTTCACCATTAAACTTGTAGTATATCTCGGGCTGGCATCACCTACTTTTCCTTTATCTGTATTGATCAGAAAATCGTAGTCGTCATTATTCATCGTGACTGTTCTGTCAGACTGAAGCCCTTTATAAGCCATGGTCGTTTTGCCGGTATAGATCGTGATAAGATTCTGTGCATCTCTTGCAAAACCTGCTGTAAATGCATTCTGCAAGCCTTTTCCTATTCCGAAAAGGACCACAAAAATAAACAGCCCCAAAGCCACCGTAAACCCCGAAAGCACTGTCCGCAATACATTACTGCGAATAGAACTGAATATTTCCTGCCAACGATCTAGGTCAAACATTTTTTATTGGTATTTAAAGATTGAAAAATTTAAAGATTAAGCTCTAAATTTTTCAAATTATCTCATTATCAAATTTTCAAATCAGCACATTCTACAAAACAATCTGCTTAATAAACTCATCACTTTCGATGATACCATCTTTCAGGATTACATTTCTTTTGGTTTGTGCAGCTACATCCGGCTCGTGGGTTACAACAATGATGGTTCTCCCTTCGTTATTGATGTCCTGAAGAAGTTTCATAATATCATGCGTTGTTTTGGAGTCCAGAGCCCCGGTAGGCTCATCTGCCAGAACCACTTTAGGATCCGTAATCAGTGCTCGTGCGATAGCAACCCTTTGTTTCTGTCCTCCTGACAGTTCATTGGGTAAGTGACCTGCCCACTGTGCAAGACCAACTTTTTCCAAATATTCCAATGCCTTCTGGTTACGCTCTTTTCTCGGAACATTCTGATAGTATAAAGGAAGCGCTACATTTTCCAAAGCCGTTTTATAGCTGATCAGGTTGAAAGACTGAAATATAAAGCCCAGAAATTTACTTCTGTACTCTGCAGCTTTCACTTCAGAAAGGTGTTCGATAGGAACGTTGTCCAGCTCATAAGTCCCTGAATCTTTTTCATCCAGAATACCGATGATATTAAGAAGGGTAGATTTTCCGGAACCGGAACTTCCCATAATAGAAACAAACTCGCCCTCGGAAATATTAAGATTAATTCCCTTAAGAACGTGAAGCTTGCTTTTGCCCGTATCGTATGACTTATGTAAATCCTGAATTACTAACATGAAGTGATGCTTGTTTTATACCCCAATAAGTAGATGATATTTTCAATTTGTTACAAGAACCATAATTTATTCTAAAATTTTATTGTTTAATAAATTTATCCTTTATTAAAAGCACATTACAAAACACTGTTTAACTGTAAGTCTGGTTTTCTATTTATTTTTTATCCTTAACCCTCTCTAAGCCATTATCAGTGCTGGTTTCATGTAAATGTGGAAAACTTTTCCAGTTAAAACTCAGCCAATTAGTATTTACCCCTTTCAAAATCAGTTCTTTTTTTCGAACTTTGTCATTAGTTCTTTACAAGAAACCTCCATTCACCAATGTGAATATGTTTTACATGTAAATACCAAACATACAATAAGTTAAGCATTGCTTGCAAGTTATCCACAGTGATGCAGATTATTTAATTTTAAAGCTATTTTAATATGGGAATTTTCGATAAGAGAGTAAGTTACAAGCCATTTGAATACCCTGAGGTTCTTCAGTTTGTAGAGGCGATCAACAAATCGTTCTGGGTGCATTCGGAAGTGGATTTTACTGCAGATGTTCAGGATTTTCATTCGCAGTTAGAGCCGCACGAAAAACACGCTGTGAAAAATGCACTGTTAGCCATTGCACAGATCGAGGTGTCTGTAAAGACATTCTGGGGAAACCTATACAACCACTTGCCAAAACCTGAATTAAACGGGCTTGGAGCTACTTTTGCAGAATGTGAATTCCGCCACTCTGAAGCCTATTCCCGCTTGGTAGAGGTATTAGGATATAACGAAGAATTTGCCAATGTTATAGAAATTCCTGCCGTGAAAAAGAGAATTGATTTCCTTTCAAATGTCTTGAAACACGCCAATTCTACAACACCGAAAGAATATGTATCTTCTCTTTTATTATTCAGTATCCTGATTGAAAACGTATCCCTTTTCTCACAGTTTGCGATCATCCTTTCGTTCACAAGATTCAAAGGCTTCATGAAGAATGTTTCCAATATCATTGCATGGACTTCTATTGATGAACAGATCCACGCCAATGCAGGAATCTACCTGATCAACAAAATCCGTGAGGAACAACCTGACCTATTAACAGATTCCGACATCGAAGACATCTATACATTGGTGGATCAATCTATCGAATTGGAAGGGGAAATTTTAGACTGGATCTTTGAATTGGGAGAATTAAGCGTTTTCTCAAAAGAAGATCTACTGAACTTCATGAAATACCGTGTAGACGACAGTTTGAAGAAGATCAATATGGAAACCCGTTACAACATTACTCCCGAGCAGTACCGTCCAATGAAATGGTTTGAAGAAGAAGTGTTTGCTAATTCTATGGATGATTTCTTCGCCAAGAGACCAGTAGATTATACGAAGCACGATAAGAGTATTACAGCGAACGACTTGTTTTAATATAAGGGATGATGTGGCGCGAGCGAAGCGAGCGTCAAAACAGATAGTATTAGCAATATCATACTAAACATATCACAAGTAAAGAAAACTTCTTCATTCCTCGGAGTGCCAAAATTTCAAAGTACAACAATGATCAATGTAATTGTAACCTACACCGTAAAGCCTGAATACGTTTCGGAAAACAAAACCCATATTCAAAAGTTTCTGGATGATTTTAAAAATCTGGATCAGGAGACATTTGAGTATAAGGTGTATGTAAAAGAAGACGGAGTTACCTTTTTACATTATTCAAACTACATCAATGAAGAGGTTCAGCATGAGGTTTTAAATGTACCGTCTTTTAAGGAGTTTCAACGGTTAAGAGACGAAAGCGGACTGAACGGTACGCACAAAGTGGAAATATTACAATCAATATAAAAAAACAACAAAATTCCGGAGCTTAAACACGGCTCCGGAATTCGAAAATATAACATCTATGGACGAACAAAATTCAAATATATGGTGGCTCAATGAAGAGTCTGAGCAAATGCTGAACAGAGGCTACCTGCTAAAAGGGGAAACTGTGGACGGAGCCATCGACAGAATTACTACTGCAGCTGCAAAAAAATTATACAAGCCGGAATTACAACCCGCTTTCAAAGAAATGATCACCAAAGGATGGATCAGTTTCTCTTCGCCGGTTTGGGCCAATATGGGAACCCAGAGAGGTCTTCCTATTTCTTGTTTCAACGTTCATATTCCTGACAGCATCGAAGGAATTACCCACAAAATGGGTGAAGTCATCATGCAGACGAAGATCGGAGGCGGAACTTCAGGATATTTTGGAGAGCTTAGAAACAGAGGAACTGCCGTAACGGATAACGGAAAATCTTCAGGAGCGGTTTCGTTCATGAAATTATTCGATACCGCGATGGATGTGGTTTCTCAGGGAGGCGTAAGAAGAGGTGCTTTTGCTGCTTATCTGGATATCGACCATGGTGATATTGAAGAGTTCTTGTCCATCAAAGATATCGGAAGCCCAATCCAGAATTTGTTTACTGGAATTTGTGTTCCTGATTACTGGATGCAGGATATGATCGATGGGGATATGGATAAGCGTAAAATCTGGGCAAGAGTTCTTGAAAGCCGCCAGCAAAAAGGTCTTCCCTATATTTTCTTCACAGACAATGTTAACAGAAACAAGCCACAGGTTTATAAAGACTTGGGAATGCCTGTCAATGCAAGTAACCTTTGCTCTGAGATCATGCTTCCTTCCACCAGAGAAGAATCTTTCATCTGCTGTCTGTCTTCTATGAACCTGGAACTGTATGACGAATGGAAAGATACAGATGCCGTAAAACTGGCTGTGTATTTCCTGGATGCTGTTTTAACTGAATTTATCGAAAAAACAGAAGGAAACTACTACCTACAGGGAGCGAGAAACTTTGCATTACGTCACAGAGCTCTTGGATTGGGAGTTTTAGGATACCATTCTTATTTACAGAAAAATATGATCCCGTTTGAAAGTTTTGAAGCGACTCAGTTCAATGCAAGAGCTTTCAGACACATCAAGGAGCAGGCAGAAACTGCTTCAAGAGAATTGGCAAACATATATGGTGAACCGGAATTATTGAAAGGATACGGATTGAGAAATACCACGACCATGGCTATTGCTCCTACCACTTCAAGTTCTGCGATCCTGGGACAGACTTCTCCTGGTATTGAGCCGTTTGCTTCCAACTATTATAAAGCTGGTCTTGCCAAAGGAAACTTTATGCGTAAAAACAAGTATTTAGCCAAGTTATTAGAGGAAAAAGGTCTTGATAACGAGGAAACGTGGAGAACCATCATGCTGAATCACGGTTCTGTACAGCATTTAAAAGAACTTACAGAAGAAGAAAAGGCAGTATTCAAAACGTTTAAAGAGATTTCTCCAATGGAAATTATCTCTCAAGCTGCCCAAAGACAGCAATATATCGACCAGGCTCAGTCCCTGAACTTACAGATCCCTTCTACAATGCCTGTAAAAGACGTTAATTACCTTTATATCGAGGCATGGAAAAAAGGAGTAAAAACACTCTACTATCAAAGAAGTTCTTCTGTTTCTAAAGAGATGATGGTTAACTTTGTTAGCTGTTCTGCTTGTGAAGCATAATATTTTAAATAATAAACTTCAGTATATCAGTAAAGCACGCTTTTTAGCGTGCTTTTTTATTGTATTTTAAATTTAACAAAAATTTAACATTTAAGTTTCAAAAATGTTATTTCCCGTTAATCACTTATTAATACTCAAAATATTCAACATCTACTCTCCAAGTAGTGAATCAAGCCTTTCTATCCTGGCATTTTATTTGTAAAAAATAAATCAATTTATATACATTTGCTCAAAATTCACTAAATAAAGCCATTTTTGGTGAAAATATAAAACACAAAAATTTTGCAAATAATAAAAAAATAATGTTTTATTTTTTTAATTAAAGGAATTGGTATTTGCAATTAAAAACACAAAAAAACCATAGATGAAAAAAATAAGAAAAACACACTAAACACAGCCAAAAACACACAAGAACAACATCAAATATTGAATTTAAAATTTATTTTTTATTCAAGATTATTTATGATCGAAAATATTTATAATATAAAATAAACGAAAAAATATTTAGATTATATAATTAATTCGCTATTGGCAAGAAATTGGTTAATAGAATAAACACACAAACAAAAAAAATTATTTCGAAATGTACAAAATTATCACTTTAGTTTTGGTAATGTCTTATTGCGCCATTACCGCACAGGTGGGTATTAATACTTCCACCCCTGATCAAAGCTCCGTTCTGGATGTTACAAGCACAACAAAAGGAGTTCTGCTGCCAAGAATCACAAACGTTTCATCAGTTACAAATCCTGCTACAGGACTGGTTATTTATGATACCAACAAAAAATGTATCAGCCAGAATGTAGGTACTCCGGCTACCCCAGACTGGGTTTGTCTTTCTCCCTATGTAGCTAAGTTCTTCTATATGCCGAGCGTAGTTTTTGATACGACCACAACTGCAGCGGGACAGACAAAAGATCTATACACTCTGTATAAGAATCAATTTTCAAATGTTCCTGCTAATGCCAGAAGTGCATCTGCACCTGCCACGATACCGTTTTTTCCAAACGCGACTGATTTATACTACTATGTAACGGGCTATGATACAAGTGTTTTCAAAATAAACAGCATCAGCAGTACGGGCGTATTAAATTACGATGTTTTATCCAATGCTACTTCAGCATCATTCATCAACATTGTATTTGTTGTAAAATAAGACGCCATGAAAAATAACTTTAAAGGGCTGTCTTTGATGAGCCTGGTCTTCGTGATGCTTACCAATTTGGTATATGCACAAACAGACAGTACAGAAGTAGCAAGTATTTACGGATTTTATTCCTATTCGAGTTCACTGATGAATGCTTCGGGAGCATCCGAACTTACAACACAGGGAAATGCATCCCATACTTCCACAGGAGTACAGCTTACTCCCGCAAATTCCGGGCAGTTTGGCGGATTGTTTATCAACGGAAGAACTTTTACATCCGTAAACGGACTTCACGTAGAATTTGAATATGATATGAAAAACGGAACTCCATTCAATGGAACTTACGGTGACGGATTATCTTTTTTCCTTTATGACGGAGCTGTAACCAATCCTACTATCGGAGCGCCCGGAGCGGGGATCGGATATTCGTATAACAGAACAAAAGACCAGTTTGCCCCTCAAAGAAAAGCAGGTTTATCAGGAGCTTATCTTGGCATTGCTCTGGATGAGTTCGGTAATTTTAAATCGAAACGTTTTCAGGGTGATTCCAGAGTAAACGGTATACAAGGAGTAACATGGAGCCAGGGAACAAGTCATGTCACCTTAAGAGGAGCCATAGGCGCCAATATAAGCAGTTCAACAGGATTAGGTCTTGGGTATACCGGATATCCTGTTCTGGCTACCCGCTCTACACTAAGTAATTCTGGAACGGTAGGCAGAATTCTACAGGCAGACAGAAGTTATCTGGCTACCTCCAATTTACTTACCTCGGTATTTGATCTCAGAAATAATGCCGGAGAGTTCAGAAAAGTATATCTTGACCTGATTCCGCATTTTACAAGTCCAACTACAACGGATGGGTTTGACATAAAAGTAGATATTCAGACAACGCAGGCCGGAACACCTGTGAACGTCATTAATTATTACCATTATAAAACTTCGGTACCTTATACTGAAAATGCCAATCCACAGATTTCTGATTTCAATAATTCAGATATTGAAGGAACTGCAACCAATCAAACACTGAATGCAACCGTTCCGGCGGTTTTAAAGCTAGGTTTTGCAGCATCTACCGGAGCAGCATTTCAGCAGCATATCATCCGAAATGTGAAGCTTACCCTTCCCTATGCAGCTGTGGCTAATAATGATGTGACTTCTACGTGTAAATTTCAGCCGGTCACTATTCCGGTTTTCAGTAATGATATAGCCTACAATGGCCCTATCAGTATTACGACTCCACCTACTGCAAGTAATACTAATATTGACTATTCAACTTTCAGTTTTACAAAAAGCAGTGATACAGATCTTACCCTGTACCGTAAAAAAGTAACTCCTCAAGGAACATGGACCTATAATAAATCTACCGGCATTGTTACCTTTAATCCTTCAAGCGGATTTACAGGAACTGCAACAATGACGTATACGATCAAAGGAAAAACGGTAAAGGATTCAAGCGGAAAGATTATTGAACCTTATGGTGATACTGCTTACCGATCTACTCCGGCGACAATTACTGTTAATCTAAAGACTTCAGGTTGTATCTATTCTGTTGTTTCCAACAAAATGGTAACACAAGGTGTAAAATAAAAGATTTTATTGACCATAAAGAAGCATCATAAAAACCATAGAATTTCTATGGTTTTTGTTTTTTAAATAGGTAAAATCCCATAAGGTTGTTATTGCTGTAACTTCAGTTTATTTTATATTTGTTATTATAATTCCTAAAAATCTCAAAATATGAAATTCGGACAAGTAGAAGACCCGTCAAAAATAGATTTTACCCTTCCTAAAGATCATTCCAGAACGAAAGAAATTTTAAATCAAAATAAAAAAGGATTGGAAAATATTTCCATAGGATGTGCTAAATGGAACAAAACTGATCTTAAAGGATTTTATCCCAAAGGGACAAAAGACGAATTGACATATTACGCGACCCAGTTTAACTCTATTGAACTGAACGCTACTTTTTACGGAATGCCTACCCCTGAGCAAGTAGAAATCTGGAAAGAGAAAACACCAGAAAATTTTAAATTCTTTCCAAAGATTACCAATACGGTCTCCCACTTCAGAAGACTGATTGACGTTACCGAACCGGTGACTCATTTCGCATCAGCAGTTATGAATTTCGACCAAAAGCTGGGAATGGCATTTTTGCAGCTTCACGATAATTTTAAGCCTAAAGATTATGACAGACTGGAAAAGTTTGTAAAAGACTGGCCTAAAGAAGTTCCTCTGGCTATTGAACTTCGCAATACTGAATGGTTCACTGATGAGAACATTTTCAATACAACATGCGAGCTCTTTGAATCTAACAATATCACCAATATCATCGTAGATACTGCAGGAAGAAGAGATATGCTTCATATGCGTCTTACCACTCCCAATGCATTTATCCGCTATGTTGGTGCCAATGCAGAAAGCGATTATGAAAGACTTGACGATTGGATGAAGCACCTTACAAAATGGAAAAAAGAGGGTCTTCAGAATGTTTATTTCTTTGTGCATCAAAATATTGAAAAAGCATCTCCTCTACTTTCCGCCTATTTTATCAAGAAAATGAATGAGGACTGGAAAACTGATCTTCACATTCCACAGATGGCTACTGACAATAACGGAACGCTGTTCTAATCCATTAAAAAAAGTATTTCTTTTTCCAAGACTGATAAAAGCTGCTAAAAGCTGTTTTTATTGAAAAAAAATTAGTAACTTAGAGTGTAATGTCGTTCATACAGAGCACACTACATAAAAATACAAATATCATGGAAAAAGAAATCTGCACAATAAAGATTGCCAGTACATGGCTGGGCGACGAGTATACGTTCTATGAAGATCAAAAAATAAAGCGGGTTTATGATAATCACAGCTTGAGTGCAAACCGTACAGAATGGCTACAGCCAAACGAAATCAGTAAACAGAATAAAGATAAACTGATCAAAAATTGTCCTGAAGAATTTAAGGAACAGGTCATGCATATCCTGGATTACCCTTAAATATGAGTAATAGTAATGAGCGATAAATAATAAATAGTGAACAATCTAAATTATTATTTACTGCTCATTTTTTTGATGTTTATTTTTTCTTAGCAACAATACAAGATTCAGAAAAAGAAGAAGGAAATCCAGTGAAACCCAGATTCCCAATTTTGTATTTTCGTAATTATAGGTATCGAGTTGTTTTTTTGCAGCATCGGACAGTTTTACACTTTGATTGATATAGTTCTGCACTTCTACAATCTGATCAATATTTTTATTGGGAACGGCATGCTGTGAAAAGTATACCATATTCTTTTTACCAAGATATCCTATAATCCAGTATTCATTGGATTTATCCATCTTAAGGTATTCTATCCTGTAGTATTCCGGACGAATTTTCCCGATATGCTTAGGCTCCAGATTGCCGTTTTTCGCACTATCTACTTTGATCAGGTAAAAATCCAGTGTCTGGGGAAGCTTATTAATGACCTGAAGTCCTACGGAATTATCCACAAAGCCTACTGCACTTTTTTTGATGAACCAATAGGTAAAAATTGATATTGAAAAAACAACCGTAAGGATACGGAAGAGTTTTGCCCATTTTGCTACCCTTCCCGATTTTACTTTATATAAAATCAGAGAAAGCACACAAGCCCAGAAGATAACAAAAATGATGAATTCCATACTGCAAAGATACTGATTTAAGATTTTTCAGGGGAATCTTAATCTACATTCCATTCTTTGAAGAACTGATCAAGGAATCCAAGCATATAATCATGTCTTTGCTGAGCAATTTCCTTTCCTTTGTCAGTGTTCATCAGATCTTTTAGTAGCAGAAGTTTTTCGTAGAAATGGTTGATGGTCGTTCCGTTGGATTTTTTATACTCATCTTTAGACATATTCAGACTTGGCTGAACTTCCGGATCATACATCGGATTGTTTTTAAAACCTCCGAAATTGAATGTTCTTCCAATCCCAATGGCACCAATAGCATCGATACGGTCTGCATCCTGTACGATTTTAAGCTCAATAGGCAGTTCAGCGGGAGCTTCAGCTCTGTTTTTAAATGAAATATTTTTAATGATAAATAAAACCTTTTCTATCACATCTTCCGGCACCTGCTGCTCTTCAAGGAATTCTCTTGCTATTTTCGGGGCAATGGTCTCGTCTCCGTTATGAAACTTCGGATCAGCAATATCATGCAACAATGCTGAAAGTTCTACAACATCATGGTTGCAGTCTTCTGTTTCAGCAATCTTTTTCGACAGCTTCCATACTCTTTCAATGTGGTACCAGTCATGTCCTGCTTCAGCGCCTTCTAATTTTTCCTTTACAAATTTTACGGTGTTTTCAATCGTACTTTTCATTTATCTGTCAATTCGTTTAAAATAATGTTCCAGAGTTTCTTATTATAACTTCTAAAAAAATTAATGTGTCCAATCTCTTTTTTATCAGATTCCGAAGTTTTTACCAGCCTGTAGGAAGGCTTAAGGTTAGGATATGTATCATTCAAAAGACTTAATACCCCTTTTTCAGTTAGCCAGACATCGTCTTCCGCACGGATCACAAACACATTCTGTGTCAAATTTTTAGAATAGTCATCAATTTTTTCCAACAGCCTGTTGGTTGATTTCTTGTTTAAAATTAAGGTTCTCCAGTCATATGCACAATTTTTTGGAAGACTTTCTCCAAGCCCGAACCAATGAGCCGGAAAATAACCTAATAATCCGGTAGTTAAAGGCTGAACAATTCCAAAACCAAGATAAGCTTCAATTTTGGTTCTTAATTTTAAGTGTCCAACAAATGCATTCTGGGTTCCTACAAAAATAAATTCATCAAACATGGCAGAATCCTCATTCATTCCCAGGATAAGGGCACCTACCGAATGTCCCAGACAATACTTCTTATAGTCTGAAAATTCAGTTTTAATATATTGAGTCAGGGTCTTATAATCTTCAGAACCCCAGATCCTCATTGACGCCTTAAAACCTTTCATATGTTTGGGTTTTGAAAGCCCAATTCCCCGGTAATCATAAGTGATGACCGTAAACCCCTGTTCTGAAAAAAATTGGGCAAATGAAAAATAGACCTGCTGTTTCACTCCCGTTGCCGAGTTAATGAGAAGCAGTTTCCCATTGCTCTTTTCGGGTTTGAAAAGGTGAATAGCCAACGATATGTGGTCTGTTGTAATGAGTTGCAGTTTTTCCATAGGATAAAAAGAAAAAATCCACTATAAAAGTGGAGATTTTACTGATATTTATATGTTAAGTTTCTGACTTTCTATATGTGGCAAATAGCTTTAGGAAAAGAAATCGGACATTCTCGGAAGTCCTGTCTGTGAACCTTTGCCTCCGGAAACCCTTGAAGAAACTTCATTTCCGAATTTCACACACTGTTCAATAGAATTCCCGTGACAGAGTGCAACGGCAAATCCTGAAATAAAAGCATCACCCATTCCCATTTTGTAAACGGTTTCGTCTTTATCATTTCTGAAGTATTTCATTTCCGTACCATCAAAATAGATTGTCGAATTGGTATCATCTCTTACAAAAACTTTATTGAAGTATTTTTTAAGAATTTCTTCTCTTTTCTCTTCTCCGAAAACAGTATGCAGTTCGCTGCTCTTTGCAACAATAAAATCTACGTTGTCTATAATTCCTTCATTTATTTTCATGGCTGGAGAAGCATAAAGCCCTACTTTTTTACCATATTTTTTTGCTTTCCGTATGGTATATTCTACCACTTCCATGGCTACTTCAAGCTGAACCAAAATAAGGTCTACACTCTGGAAATAACGGTCTGCATCTTCCACATGCTGTATACTCAGGCGCTTATTGGCTGCAGGTACTACTACAATAGCTGCATTTCCGTGACTGGTGGTTACATAGGCCGTTCCTGTGGATTCTGTATCTGTTTCATGAACAAAACCTACATTGACACCTTCGCTCACCAGATTTCTCATGATCTGCTGGCCCAAAGGATCCATCCCTACACAACCTATAAAATAAACACTGGCTCCAAGTCTTGCAGTTCCCACCGCCTGATTGGCTCCTTTTCCTCCAAAATAACTGTCTGAATGAACAGCTAAAACGGTTTCATTAGGCTGGGGTATTTTTTCGGTTTCTAAAACCAGATCTATTGAAGAGCTGCCTACAACAATAATTTTGGGTTGTTCTGACGAGAATTTCATTGGTGCTTTTATGTAAGTTTAATATAATGTACTCTGAAAACTAAGTTTAAAAATAACTAATTTAATTAACTTATTTCAATAAATTCAGTAATTATCTTCACGGGTTGCTGATCTTTATCATAGGCGATATAGCTGGCATAAAAGCCTTCACCATATCCTGTTTCAAAGGCAAAAATAGTACCGGGATGTTCATCAGCAGGCTTCAGAAATGCATACTGATCTATGGCACCTTTCTCATCAAAGAAATACTCATGGAAAAATTCTTCATAGATCCCCATAAAGTCTGCCCCTTTGCTGTGATAAAGTCTTTTTTCCAGTTCGTTCAAACTGTTTTGGGTGTCTACATCCATCAGGCATCCCATCCCGCTTTCTACCGGGTATCCGAAGATTTCCTCTTCACCAAGATCCTTGATATCTTGACCTGCAGTAACCGCCATTTCCCAGTTGGTGATTGCCTCACTGCTGAAAATAATTTCTGCATAAGCGACACAGTTGCTTTCTTTCTCTTTGTGGAGCAAAACAGAAAAATTCCCTTTCGGAAATTCTGTAGTAAAAGGCTGCATATCATTGGTGATCAAAGGATCACAGGCAACCAGCTTTCCACTTGAAAGATAGATCTTTCCCACTTCAAAGCTTTCCAACAACGGGCTTTCTACGAAGTTTTTTGAAAATAGTTTTTTTATGTTTTCTATGTGTGTCATTTAACTTTTATTGTTTAAGATATCAGGCTGAGTATAAATTTGCATCTTATGCTCAGCCTGACATTCCGACAAACTTATGGTCTGTCTTTTAAATTTACAAGCTCTTCAGTTTCTCTTCCAATATAGCAATTTTATCCTGAGCATCTTTCTGCTTCTGACGTTCTACTTCAACGATCTCAGGTTTAGCATTGGCTACGAATCTTTCATTGGAAAGCTTTTTTTCAACAGAGATCAGGAAACCTTTTAAGTAGCTTACCTCTTCTTCTGTCTTCTTTTTTTCTTCAGCTAAATCTAAATTATCGCTTAGAGGAATAGAAACTTCAGTCGCTCCTACTAAAAACGTAAAACTTGGCTTATCTGTTTTTTCACCAAAATGAATTTCGGCAACATTACCCAATTTTTTAATTACTGATCCATTCGCAAATTCTGAAGCGTTTGTATAAATTTCTACAACTTCTTTTGGAGAAATACCTTTTGTCTGGCGATAATTTCTAATTCCTGAAATAACTTCTGATGCAGTTTCAAAGTTTTTAATAATATCTTCGTTAAATGCTGCTGCTTTTTTCTGCTGAGCAATAACCAAAGCTTCATCTGTATTTCTTTCAGAAATTAGCTGCCAGATTTCTTCTGACAGGAAAGGCATAAATGGATGAACCAATTTCATTAATTCTTCAAAAAGTGAAACCGTCTTATAGTAAACTTCTTTAGAAATGCCTTCCCCATAATTAGGTTTAATCGCTTCCAAATACCAACCACAGAAATCGTCTTTAATTAATTTTTGAATTAAATGTAAAGCATCTGAAATTCTAAATTTCTCAAATTGATCATTAATTTCAACAATTGATTTATTTAATTGATTTTCAAACCATTCTATTGTCTGAATTTCTGTAGAGTTAGCTGGTTTATCTTCATTATTCCACATATTGATTAGTCGAAAAGCACTCCAGATTTTGGTCATGAAATTTCTTCCCTGAAGCATCAGATCTTCATCGAAAAGAAGGTCATTTCCTGCTGCAGAACTCAATAAGATCCCTACACGAACGCCATCTGCACCATATTTATCCATTAATTCAAGTGGATCCGGTGAGTTTCCTAAAGATTTTGACATCTTTCTTCGCTCCTTATCTCTTACAATTCCTGTAAAATATACATTTTTGAATGGAACTTCTTTTCTGTACTCCAATCCGGCCATGATCATTCTGGCAACCCAAAAGAAAATAATATCCGGACCTGTTACCAGATCAGAAGTTGGATAATAATAGTTGATATCTTTATTTTCCGGATCAAGCAGACCATCAAATACAGATATTGGCCATAACCATGATGAGAACCACGTATCAAGAGCGTCTTCGTCTTGTTTCAGATTTGATGTTTCGAGATTCGGGTTTCCGGTTTTTTCTTTAGCTAAAATTAAAGCTTCTTCGATGCTTTCTGCAACGACGAAATCATTTTCACCGTCTCCATAATAGAATGCAGGAATCTGTTGTCCCCACCAAAGCTGACGGGAAATATTCCAGTCACGGATGTTTTCCATCCAGTGTTTGTAGGTGTTCTTAAATTTCTCCGGATAGAATTTAACCTCATCATCCATTACTACGTCCAAAGCAGGTTTAGCCATTTCAGACATTTTCAGGAACCACTGAACGGAAACTTTAGGCTCAATAACGGCACCTGTTCTTTCGGAAGTTCCTACTTTATTTATGTAATCTTCTGCTTTCAGTAAAAGATCTTTTTCCTGCAATTCTTTTGCGATCTGCTTTCTTACGTCAAATCTATTTTTACCGGCATAATGTAAACCATACTCATTAAGATTTCCGTCATCATCTAAAGCATCAATCATTTTCAGCTGGTGCTTCTTTCCGATTTCGTAGTCATTGGTATCATGGGCAGGTGTAATTTTCAACGCCCCGGTTCCGAATTCAATGTCTACATATTCATCTTCAATGATCGGAATCACTCTGTTAACGATCGGTACAATTACATTTTTACCTTTCAGGTGCGCATATCTTTCGTCAGCAGGGTTAATACATACGGCAGTATCCCCGAAAATAGTTTCGGGACGTGTAGTAGCTACGGAAAGAAATTCTTCCGAACCTTCAATTTTATATTTCAGGAAATATAATTTTCCATTCTGTTCTTTAAATATTACTTCTTCATCAGAAATATTGGTCTTTGCTTCCGGATCCCAGTTGACCATTCTGTAGCCTCTGTAGATCAATCCTTTGTTATAAAGGTCTACGAAACTCTTAATTACCTGCTGAGAAAGTTTTTCCTCCATGGTAAAACGGGTTCTGTCCCAGTCGCATGAGCACCCAAGTTTTTTCAGCTGCTCAAGAATGGTTCCTCCGTATTTATCGGTCCAGTCCCAGGCATGTTTTAAGAATTCTTCACGGGTAATATCTGATTTACTGACTCCTTCAGACTTCAGCTTAGCAACAACTTTAGCTTCAGTGGCAATTGAAGCGTGATCTGTGCCGGGAATCCAGCAGGCATTGAAGCCCTGCATTCTTGCACGGCGGACGAGAACATCTTGAATGGTATTGTTCAGCATATGTCCCATGTGTAATATCCCCGTTACGTTTGGCGGAGGAATTACCACAGTATATGGTGGTTTCTCATTAGGTTCTGAATGGAAATATTTGTTTTCCATCCAGAAGTTGTACCATTTCTGTTCAGTTTCCTGTGGATTGTACTTTTCTGAAATCTGCATAAAATTCTATTTCTTTTGCTTACAATTTGCAAAAATAGTCTAAAGAAAAAAAATTTTAAGTATGAATTAAAATAATTTTTAACTTTGTTTCTCAAAATTTATCTAACAAACATATTAACATTCAAGAATATGAAAAAATTAATTGCAGGAATTGCATTATTTGGAACATTTGCATTAGCATCTGCACAGACTATTACATTTGATAAAACCACTTTTGACTATGGTACTATCAAACCTAATGCTGACGGTACAAGATTTTTTACTGTAACGAACACAGGTGATAAGCCTTTGATCCTTTCTAATGTAAAACCTTCTTGTGGATGTACGACTCCTGAGTTTAGCCAGGATCCAATTATGCCTGGAAAATCTGCTAAGATTAAAGTGGGATACAATACTGCTCTTAATGGTCCTTTCAACAAAATGATCGAGGTATTCTCTAACGACCCTGCCAACAGCAGAAGTGTAATCTACATCAAAGGTAATGTAGACGCCAGCGCTCCTGAACCGAAGCCATTGACAGCTGAAGAGCAGAAAGCAGCCGCTAAAGCTGAAAAGAAAGCAGCTAAGCTTGCTAAAAAAGCAGCAGCAAAGTAAATCTTTACTAAGAAATAAAAAAACCGTCTTCATTGGAGACGGTTTTTTTATTACATTTATTTAAATAAGATTTAGAAGTTAGCCAAAAAACTCTTAATTCTCTAATCTATCATTATTTAAATTTTTAAATCTTCAATCATTAAATATTAAAAACATATGGACACTAATTTCTCAGATGATTTCCTCGTAAAAGGAAAATTTTCGATAAAAAAAGCTGCGACAGAATATAATGGAAAGCTAACCAAAGAAGAAGGCGGACAGCTTTTAATACAAGAAAAAGAAAAACTCCGGGAGTTGCAGGAAAAACTCTATGCAGACGGTAGCCAGTCTCTGCTTGTGATTCTTCAGGCAATGGATGCAGCAGGAAAGGACAGCCTGATAGAGCATGTTTTCGGAGGGGTAAATCCACAGGGATGTAATGTGACCAGCTTCAAAACACCAAGTTCTAAGGAATATGCTCATGATTTTCTGTGGAGGCATTATCTGGCTCTTCCGCAGAAAGGAATGATCGGAATTTTCAACCGTTCCCATTATGAAAGTGTCCTGGTATGTAAGGTTCACCCTGAATATAATCTCAGTGAGACAACCTGGTCTTCTGTAAAAGATTTTGATGATACATTCTGGAAAAACAGGTATGAAAGCATCCGGAATTTTGAAAAACATCTTGCGCAGAACGGAACAACTGTTGTAAAAATATTTTTGAATGTTTCTAAGAACGAGCAGAAGAAAAGGCTGCTGGACAGGATCAATGAACAGGAGAAAAACTGGAAATTCTCTGCGGCAGATCTCCCTGAAAGAGCATTATTCCCTCAATATATGGAGGCCTACGAAGCGGCTATCAATGAGACTTCAAAAGATCATGCGCCGTGGTATGTACTTCCTGCAGACAATAAATGGTTTGCAAGAGTAGCAGCTATACAGATCATCATCGACACTTTGGAAAGAATGAATCTTAAGTATCCTCAGCTGAACGAAAGGGATAAAGCAGAGCTTACTGAAGCTAAAAAAACACTTGAAAGTGAATAATATAAAAGTGTAATTTATTACTCATTAGACAATTAACGATAAATAAATTTAACTGAAATAACACTAAAACGTGAATAATTTATTGTTCACGTTATTTTTTTTTATACATTTATGAAAAATTAATTTTTTAACACCAATCATTAAACTTTAACCATGAAAAAACATTTATTATTATCAGCAATCGCTGTAATAAGTCTCATTTCCTGTAATAATGAGGCAACAACTGTAAATACTTTAGAAAGCATGAAGACTCCGCAAATGGAGAACTTTAATAAAGCTTTTAAAAGTTTGGGTGATCCTCAAAACAGACCTACTGAAGAGGAAAAGCAGAGAAACACCTCTGAGCTCAGCGACAGAAGAAAGGCTCTTCTGGTTCCTGCCTCTAAAGAACTTATCCTTTCTACAGGAGTTACAGAAGCTGAACTTACGAGAAAAACGGGCGGAGATATGAGCCAGACAATTGTTTGGGCCACGCAGATTTATATGCAGAAAAGTGATGAGATCCGTAAGAACTTAAAATCAGAGAAATAGTATGAAAAAGTTTTTACTGCTGCTCGGCATATGCGCTGTTTCTTCGGCGTATGCTCAGGGAGGAACGCTGATCATTCAGAATCTCACTACTAATTATGATTTCCACGGAAATATTTATGCTAATAATAATACCGGAGGTGGATGTTATCCGATAGTCACCTCCAAAGATCCTGATCCTATCATAGTGCCGGCGGGAGTTACTGCAAAATATGAAAACTACAGGGATCAGTATTTTTCTTCGGGGTTTCCGGTTTCTACCTGGAACGTTTATTTGGGAGCAGGATCTCCTGTGTCACCAAGACCATGGAACCATGGCAGCCTTGTTCCGGGCGGGATTATTTCCAATAACACCAAGTGGTCAATGTCTAAATTCCAAATGTATCACGCAGGCACTTCGGTCCCGGAGACCTACTTTAACGGAGATATAGGAGGTACAGCCGCACCCTGCAATACAGCTCCTGATGTTGTCACAACGGCGTGGGGAAGTGCGAAGTGGTTCACTATTACTTCCGGTACAGATGTATACACTTACCTAATCATTCAATAAATCATTCACCTTATATTATTATGAAAAAGATATCCTTACTTTTATCTGCTTTGGCAGGAGTGCTTTCTTTTGCACAGAATTCTGCTTTATTTGTAGAAAACTACAGTATTTATAATGCTGTTGGAAGACTGCGTACGGGAATGCCGGGCGGCGCAGCAGGTCCTTATATGTTTGCGGCCCCCAACCCTCCGTTTGGAAGCTACACTGTACCTGCGGGAAATTCCACTCAATACAACACATTTGATACGAGCGGGACAGTAGCTCTCCCTATAGTCAAGTGGTATGTTGGAGATGCCACAAATCCTGCCAACAATGGAACATTTGCCTATAACGACCCTTTTATCACATCTGTGATGAATCCTTCCAATGAATGGGGCGGATTTCATTTCTGGCTTGTAGATCCTTCCACCAATAATACTGTTGATTCCTATGAATTGGGAGATCCTACCATCTATCCGGGATTCAGCCCTTCGCTTACGGGCAGTGTTTCCAGTGCAGACTGGTTCACTATAAGTACCCCTACAGGAGCTATTACTTATATGCTGATCTTTTAAGACATTGGCAGCTGTTTAAACGGCTGCCTATTTTATTGAATACCATTGACGGGAGGGCATTTTTGCTTTCCAAGAGCTTTCTATGCCTAATGTCAAACAATATTTTAATGTTTATTCTAAATATAATTTAATCATGAAAAAACTTCTTTTATCGGCTGTGTTAGCCGTTTCAACGTTGGGATCATGCAGCAACGAAAGCGCTGCAGTCAACACTGTGGAAAGTATGAAAAGCCCGCAGATGGAAAATTTTGATAAGGCTTTTAAAAGTCTTGGCGATCCACAAAACAGACCTACCGAAGAGGAAAGAAAAAGAAGCACCTCAGAATTGAGTGACAGAAGAAAAGCGCTTCTGGTTCCGGCTTCTAAAGAGCTGATCCTTTCTACAGGGGTTACAGAAGCTGAACTTACGAGAAAAACAGGGGGTGACATGAGCCAGACGATTGTCTGGGCAACGCAGATCTATATGCAGAAGAGTGACGAAATCCGTAAAAATTTAAAATCTGAGAAATAAATATGAAAAAGCTTTTAACCATCATTGGATTCATATCCGCGGCATCGGTATATGCTCAGGGAGGTCCGCTTATCATTAACAATTATACTAGTTATGATTTTCACACTCGGGTAACTGCGGCTAATCTGTCGACCCCGGGCTGCTATTTTTATGTAGCATTAGACAATCCTGAACTTGTTATTTCCGGTGTGAGTTCTGTTAATTATAACAGTTTCAATATTCCGGGAACTTATTGGAAAGTGGCTACATCACCTTCTCCTGCCACTCTAAGATCTGGAACCAGCCCAAGCCTTATGTTGGGAGGAGTGATTTCTAACAATACAAAATGGGTGATATCCCAATTCCAGTTTTATCAGTCGGGAACACTTTTATCAACGGGAGCTGTAGGGGATGCATCTTATACTTGTGATCCGGTTTCCAGTGTTATCAATACTCCACAAGCCATGGTAGAGTGGTTTACGATTACTTCCGCAGGTACTACCTCAACTTATCTTCAAATATATTAATCAATCCAAAAACAATATCCTATTCCTTATGAAAAAACATTTTTTATTAGCTGTTATTGCTGTATTAAGTTTTACTTCCTGCAATAATGAAGGTTCTGCCGTAAATAATGTGGAAAGCATGAAGACTCCGCAGATGGAAAACTTTGATAAGGCTTTTAAGAGCCTTGGAGATCCTCAGAACAGACCTACTGAGGAGGAAAGAAAAAGAAATACTTCGGAACTGAGCGACAGAAGAAAAGCGCTTCTGGTTCCTTCTTCTAAAGAACTGATCCTGTCTACAGGTATCACAGAAGCTGAACTGACAAGAAAAACCGGTGGTGATATGAGCCAAATTATTGTCTGGGCTACTCAGATCTACATGCAGAAAAGCGATGAGATTCGTAAAAATATTAAGTCTGAAAAATAAATACTAACCATTAAACGAATGTATATATGAAAAAACTAAGCATTATATTAGGTATTTCAGCAGGAATAGCTGTTTCTGCGCAATCTTCTACCCTGATGATCAATAATTACAGCAGTTATGATGCTGCAGGAAGATTTATGACGGTAGGCTCAGCAGGATCCGGATCATCGCAGCCGTACATGTATGCACTTCCTAACTCGCCTTATACGGTATACACTATTCCCGCAGGAGGTTACACCAAATATGATAAGTTTGACAATACGGGTGGCTCAAATCCTATTCCTATTTCCGGCTGGTATTATATAGATCCTTTAAACAGTGCGAATACTGGAAATTACGCCTACAATCATCCTACTATTACAGCAGTGACCGCTGTTGATGAGTGGATGGGCTTTGCCTTTTCACTTACTGATGTTACGGGATACACCTTTGATACGTTTGAGGTAGGAGATCCTGTACTTTCGGGAGGCTTTTTAAGCACAACACAGACAGGGCCTAATACTGGAAGTTCAGCAGACTGGTTCACGATTACAACACCGGGCGGGCAGATCACTTATTTCCAGATTTTTTAATATCTCATGATAACCAAATTTATTATTCCAAAAACTGACCATTCAAAAAATCTAACTATGAAAAAATACTTCTTATCAGCTCTAATAGCTGTTTTAACATTATCATCATGTAGCAATGAAGGGAGTGCCGTAAATACTGTAGAAAGTATGAAGTCTCCACAAATGGAGAATTTCGATAAAGCTTTTAAAAGCCTTGGAGATCCACAGAACAGACCTACCGAGGAGGAAAGAAAAAGAAATACTTCGGAACTGAGTGACAGAAGAAAGGCTCTTCTTGTTCCTGCCTCCAAAGAACTGATTCTTTCTTCAGGTGTTACCGAAGCTGAACTCACCAGAAAAACAGGTGGTGACATGAGCCAGATTATCGTTTGGGCTACCCAGATCTATATGCAGAAAAGTGATGAAATCCGTAAAAATATTAAATCTGAAAAATAATCTATGAAAAAACTACTGACTATATTAGGGATAACATTGGTTTCTATGGCTTATTCACAGGGAGGAACCCTCATTGTCAACAATTATTCTGCCTATGAATACCGCGGAGCTCTCATTGCCAACAATTTCTCTGGAGGATGCTACCCTGTGATCGGAACCAATGATCCGGTTATTATCCCTCCGGACTCTCATATCGGTAATGGAAATGCATTGATCTATACCAACTACAGGGATCAGTTCGGTACATCTCTTTACCCTATGCTCAACTGGACGGTTTCTATTGCCGCAAACAGTTCGAATGTAAGACCCTGGAACCACGGCAGTCTAGTTCAGGGCGGCGTAATATCCAACAATACCAAATGGTCCGGCACCAAGTTCGAAATGTACGATCTGGCAACATCTTCTTACGTTCCGGACTTCCATGCCAATATGACTGTTGCAGCAAACCCATGCAATGGAGTGATGGATTATTTTGTGACTCCAAGCGGAGCCAACAGTGCAGAAATGTTTGTCATCACTACCAGCACCGGGTTGGTAGAAACTTATCTACAGCTTTATTAGGAACAACCTATTATTGATTCACCAAAATAAAATTTAACTATGAAAAAATATTTTTTATCGGCTGTACTGGCCATTTTAACCTTATCATCATGTAACAATGAGGGATCCGCAGTAAATACTGTAGAAAGTATGAAAACTCCACAGATGGAAAACTTCGACAAAGCTTTTAAAAGTTTAGGAGATCCACAGAACAGACCTACGGAAGAGGAAAGAAAAAGAAACACTTCAGAACTGAGTGACAGAAGAAAAGCACTACTGGTTCCGGCATCTAAGGAACTTATCCTTTCTTCCGGCGTTACAGAAGCTGAGCTTATGAGAAAAACAGGTGGCGATATGAGCCAGATCATCGTTTGGGCCACGCAGATCTATGTGCAGAAAAGTGATGAAATCAAAAAAAATATTAAATCAGACAAATAATTAATTGATATGAAAAAATTACTGACAGTATTAGGTTTAGCCGCTTTTTCTCTGGGATATTCGCAGGGAGGAACTCTTATTCTGAATAATTATTCCCATTATGATTTTGTGGGGTATATTATTGCCAATAATCTGGCAGGAGGATGTTACCCTTGGATAACTTCAGCAAACCCGGAAATGGTAAGGGTTCCTGCCGATTCCCATATGGGTAACGGGCAAGAACTGAGATATGAAAACTATAGAGACCAGCATGATAATTCTTCATACCCGATGGCTTCATGGTTGATAACACTATCTAATACCACCAATATAACAAGACCGTGGGACCATTCTTCTCTGATGCCGGGGGGCATATATTCTAATAATACGAGATGGGCAACCACAAAATTTGTAATGTATTATCCGGGAACAACCACTTTAGCTCCGGACAATTTCAATGGTGCCGTAACTATAGCAGCCAATTCCTGCTATACTGCTCCTGACCACTTTACAACATCTACAGGAAGCAACAGTGCGGAAATATTTACGATAAGCAGCGGTGGCACTAATTATACTTATATCCAACTTTTCTAATGAGTATGAAAAGATTTTAACCGTCTTAGGAATAACAGCAGCCTCTTTTGTTTATTCACAAGGGAGAATTATCGTAAACAACTATTCTAAATATGACTTCCATGGTTTTTTAATAACCACTAATTCTACCACGGGATGTTATCCACGTGCAGGAAACAGCGGAGCCATAGTAATTCCTGCCGAATGCCACATGGGTAATGGGCTTGCACTTGTATATGAGGGCTACAGAGATCAGTTTATTTCTTCTCTTTATCCCACTACTAACTGGGAGGTGACGGTCAATCCTCTGACATCTTCCATAATGGCCTGGGATGATGTAAATCTTGCTCCCGTCAGTACGATCGCAACGACTACAAAATGGTATGCCACTAAATTTGACATGACAGAACCGGGAACCAATATCTCGGTACAGGATTTCCATACGAATTTGAATATTGCCAATCCTTGCAGCCCTGGTATTATGGATTACTATGTTACTCCTTCTGGAAATAACAGCGCAGAAATGTTCACCATAGGAAGTATAACCTACCTACAGCTTTTCTAAATAGCAACCTTCAAATCAATAATAAAATATGAAGAAAATATTCACCCTTCTTAGCCTTTGCCTGATGTCTTATGCTTATGCGCAGCACAGTATTATGATTGTCAACAACTTTTCTACCACATTCGATTTTCAGGGAAATTTGAGTGCCCATAACTATTCAGGAAGCTGCTACCCGTATGTAACATCCAGCACTCCTACCATGATCACAGTGCCGGCAGATTCTCATACATCTAATGGCAAAGAGCTGGCTTATAAAAATTTTAAAGATCAATTTACAGGATCTTTATATCCTACGTCTAACTGGACGGTACAGACGAGTCCTACATCATCCACAATCAGAGCATGGAATCATCCAAGTATTGCACCTGGCGGTGTCATTTCTTATAATGTTAAATGGGCTTATTCCCAGTTTCAGATGTATTATGCAGGGACCTCTATACCGGAACCTTCGTTCGGCGGACTGATCGGGGAATCTCCTGACCCATGTACGGGTGCTCCGGGATATATTTCAACGTCATATGGAGATGCAGAATGGTTTAATATTACAACAGCCAACATTACCTACTCTTATTTACAAGTTTATTAATCACAGAAATCAAACCTAAATTTAAATTAATCATGAAAAAATTTTTTATATCAGCTATAGTAGCTGTTTTAACATTATCATCATGCAACAATGAAGGAAGTCCTGTAAATACCGTAGAAAGTATGAAGACTCCGCAGATGGAAAACTTCGACAAAGCCTTCAAAAGCCTGGGCGATCCACAAAACAGACCTACTGAGGAGGAAAGAAAAAGAAATACTTCGGAATTAAGTGACAGAAGAAAAGCCCTTCTGGTTCCGGCTTCTAAAGAGCTGATCCTTTCCACAGGCGTTACAGAAGCTGAACTTACGAGAAAGACAGGCGATGATATGAGCCAAATTATTGTCTGGGCAACGCAGATCTATATGCAGAAAAGTGACGAAATCCGTAAAAATTTAAAATCTGAGAAATAAACTATGAAAAAAATTATAACCTTATTAAGCTTTGCGGCATCAGTAGCTGCATACGCACAGGGAGCTCTTGTAATCAACAACTACACAACTTACGATTTCAGGGGTGATCTGATTGCTCACAATTTAATATCTCCCTGCTATCCAAGAGTTGCGAACAATACTCCGATTATAGTTCCAGCTGATTCTCATGTAGGAAACGGGCTGCAGCTTCAGTATGAAAATTACAGAGTTCAGTTCATAAATTCCCTATATCCGATGGCCGAATGGAGTGTATCTACATCAGCAAACACTACTAATGTAAGATCATGGGATAATAATAGCCTACTTCCCGGAGGCGTAATTTCAAGCAATACCAAATGGGGTACGGCAAAATTTGGAATGGTGTACGCAGGAACAACCAATAATGTTCCAGGTTTCAGTGTGAATATCTCTATAGCTGGTAATCCTTGTTATACTTATCCAGACTATTTCACAACCTCCAGTGGTCTTAACAGTGCGGAAATGTTTACCATTACAAGTGGGAGTAATGTTACTGCGTACCTCCAGATTTATTAATCAAAATATCAAACCTAAATTTTAATTTCAATGAAAAAACTCTTTATAACTGCAGTTTTTGCCGCTTTAACTTTAGCTTCATGCAACAATGAAGGAAGTGCCGCAAATACTGTAGAAAGCATGAAATCTCCACAAATGGAAAATTTTGATAAAGCCTTCAAGAGCTTAGGAGATCCACAAAACAGACCGACTGAAGAGGAAAGAAAAAGAAATACTTCCGAACTGAGTGACCGGAGAAAAGCACTTCTGGTTCCGGCCTCTAAGGAACTGATTCTTTCCACAGGCATCACAGAAGCTGAGATTACAAGAAAGACGAACGGGGATATGAGCCAGATTATCGTTTGGGCAACGCAGATATATATGCAGAAAAGCGACGAGATCCGTAAGAACATCAAATCTGAAAAATAAATTATGAAAAAAATATTAACGTTAGCAGGTATCATTGCTGCATCAATGGTTTATTCACAGGGGATATTTATGCTGAATAATTATTCTCCTCATGATTATCGTGGAAATCTTATGGCCATTAATCTTACCGGCTGCCTTCCTTCTGTCATGAATAATGACCCTGCCACAATGATCGTCCCAGCCAATTCGCATATGGGAAATGGCCTTGCCTGGAAAATAGATAATTACAGGGATCAGTTCACTACTTCCCTATATCCTATTAACAACTGGATTGTAAGATTGAGTACATCTCCCGCCACTATCAGGGCATGGAATAATGGAAGTATGATTCCCGGCGGCGTCATTTCAATGAATACAAAATGGGTAACGTCAAAATTTGCCATGTATTATGCAGGGACAGGCAACAAAGTAGTTGGATTTAATACTAATCTTGGAGATGCTACTCCTAATTCATGCATCACCAGCGTTGATTACTTTTCCACGCCAGACGGATCCGCAGAATGGTTTACGATTACAGGAACTGAAACAATAACTTATTTACAAATATATCCATGAAAAAAACAGCAGCTTTTTTATTGGGCTTAACAGTAACTTACTTTAATATTTACCCATAAAAAGAATGTATCTAAAAGTTCATAACCTGTGTTGATAATTTCTTTTGGGGAAAGCATTTTCGGACCTACCATCTGAAATCTAAAAAAGCCGTCTCTGCAAATTGCAGAGACGGCTTTTTTATAAACAGTTTTGTAACTAAAAATCACGAGAAAATCTGTAAGCCGGATTTTGTTCTTCCGAAGAAGCGCCTGTTATTTATCTGCGTTTTACATTACTGCAAAACTTGAGCTGATTACCCCTCGGCTTTCGGGACGAGCCGCCCCTAATTTCCATTGCTGAAAAGAACCGATATACTTATCATTGCACCGCAAAGAGTTTACCTGGTTTCACTACAGCCGAACTGTACCTGCTTTCTGTTGCACTTGTCCTACCCTCACGGGTGACGGATGTTATCCGCTTTGCTGCTCTATGGTGTCCGGACTTTCCTACCCCTGCCGAAACAGGAATCAACAAGCCGATTTTCTCGCGGTTGCAAAGATACAGATTATTTAAATGGAATAATGTAGCAGTGATGATTAACAACAGGATTATTTTAAGTTTTGACTAAGTCTAATTTTCATCTGTCTTTTGTTAAGTAAGCTGAAGCCCACTTCTATTGAATAATGTACTGTAAAAAGCCACATTAATGAACTCCTCAGCTTGATATTCAATAAGACCAAACTTCAAAAGTCTCTTCAATAAATTATCGTACCATCATATCAACAAATTACCGCATTATTGTTATCTTCGTGCCATTATATATCTATGACTTCCAGAGAAAAAGAATTCGCACAGCTTATCAAAGATAATCAGGGTCTGATTATTAAAGTTTCGCGACTCTACACCAATTCTCTTGAAGACGAAGAGGATTTGTTTCAGGAGATCGTATTGCAGCTTTGGAGGAGCTACGACTCTTTTAAAGGAAATTCTAAAATTTCTACATGGATGTACCGTGTAGCCCTTAATACAGCCATTACTCTTTTCAGAAAAAAAAGCAAGAGTCTTCCTACCAACGAGCTGGATATCAACCACAGGGATTTTGTGGAAGATGATGAGGACAAGCAGCAGCAGATCTCGCTTCTGTATACCGTGATCAAAACACTCCCAAATGTAGAAAGAGCAATTGTAATGATGTATCTTGACGACCTGCCCTATAAGGATATTGCAGAAAACCTTGGAATCACCGAGGTCAATGCCCGTGTGAAAATGAACAGATTAAAGAAAACCCTTAAAGAACAGATGGAAAAATATGCCTGATTTTGATTTAGACAGCTTAAAAAAAACATGGCAGGAGCAGCCTGTTCAGCCGAAATACGACAGCACAGAAATTCTTCAGATGCTGAACAGAAAATCACGCAATTATGTGAAATATATTTTCTGGATCAGTGTAGCCGAATTTTTATTCTTTTCCGTTCTAGGATTGTTTTATTTCCTTCAGGGTGAAGAATCAGACAGTTTCCGCAAAATATTAGAAAAATTGGGCGCTCAGCAGTCGCCTGAAATACAGACCAATTTTGACTATGCTTATTTAGCCATAAAAGTTTTAAGCCTTTTGATCACTGCTTATTTTGTTCTGAAGTTTTATCAGAATTACCGCAAGATTAAAATTGAGGAAAACCTTAAAGGCCTCATCATACGGATTATGAAATTCAAAAAGACCGTCAATGCCTTTATCCTGATCAGCATTTCCCTGCTCGTTGCTTTTATGTTTGTCTTTACTGCATTCATTTTTTATGTATTGAATTCCCAGAATGTACAGCCGGATAATTCCAACCTTATCATTGTCATTGTCGGAATTATTGTAAGTACTGTACTATGTGTGCTTCTGATTTGGTTCTATTACAGACTTGTGTATGGAATTATTATCCGAAAACTAGACAGAAATTTAAAACAGCTTAAAGACATCGATTCTCAGGAAAATTAGCATGAACAGGCATCAGTTAAAGATTTTTCATTAATTTTATTGAACCAAATCTTAAACTATGCCATTATCTTACGTCTATGGAGCATCTTCTATTCCATTGCTTGGACAAACTATCGGCGGAAATCTTAAAAAGACTGTTGAAAAATACCCCAATCAGGAAGCCTTAGTCTGTGTTCATCAGAATTACAGAGCAACGTATCAGGAATTTTATAATCAGACAACCGCTGTTGCAAAAGCATTAATTTTTTCAGGTGCCAAAGCTGGAGACAGAATCGGGATCTGGTCTTCCAACCGCTATGAATGGGTACTGCTGCAATATGCCACTGCCCGGATAGGAACTATTCTTGTTAATATCAATCCTGCTTACAGAACCCATGAGCTTACTTATGTCCTGAACCAGTCTGAGATCCGCTTTATTTTTTCCTCATTGAATTTTAAAAGCAGCAATTATAAGGAAATGGTAGAATATGCAAAAGAAGTATGTCCTACCCTGGAGCATGAAATTTTCTTTGATGACAATTGGGAAGATTTTTTAAATAACGGACAGTATATTTCTGACGATACCCTGCACAGCTTTGAAGAACATGTACAGTTTGATGATCCCGTAAACATCCAGTACACTTCCGGAACCACTGGATTTCCAAAAGGTGTTACCCTTTCTCATCATAATATTTTAAATAATGGATACTTCATCGGTATACGCTTAAAATACTCGGAGCAAGACCGGGTCTGTATTCCCGTACCCTTTTATCACTGTTTTGGAATGGTAATCGGGAATATCTGTTGCACAGCCCATGGAGCATGCATGGTAATTCCCAATGACAGTTTTGATCCTGAGATTACACTTAAAACGGTTTCTGATGAAAAATGTACTTCCCTATATGGAGTTCCAACCATGTTTATTGCTGAGCTGGCAGTAAAGGATTTTGAAACTTTTGATTTCTCCCATTTAAGAACGGGTGTGATGGCTGGTTCCGTCTGCCCGCCTGAGATTATGAAAAAGGTAGAAAATCTGATGAACATTAAAGAAATGAGCATTTGCTACGGAATGACGGAAACCTCTCCTGTTTCTACACAAACCCTGATCGGAACTTCCCTGGAAAAACAGGTAAGCACGGTAGGAACCGTCCAGGATCATCTTGAAATAAAGATTATTGACGAAAACGGGAAAACAGTAGAAAGAGGTGAAACCGGTGAACTCTGTACAAGAGGCTATTCTGTAATGCTGAAATACTGGAATGATCCTGAAAATACAAAAAAAGTGCTGGACGATGCCCGATGGATGCACACCGGTGATATGGCTGTAATGGATGAGGAAGGTTATATTACCATCTCCGGACGCATAAAAGATCTTATCATTCGTGGTGGTGAAAATATCTCACCCAAAGAGATCGAAGATTTTCTGTATACTTATCCCAATATCCTGGATGTTCAGATCATCGGAATTCCAAGTGAAAAATTCGGTGAAGAAGTGATGGCATGGGTAAAAGTAAGAAAAGGCTCTGTTATAACAGAAACAGAACTTTTAGACTACTGCAAAGGGAAAATTGCCCATTATAAGGTCCCGAAATACTGGAAGTTTGTGGATGAATTCCCAATGACCATTTCCGGCAAAATAAGAAAAGTGGAAATGCGTGAAATCTCTGTAAAAGAACTGGAACTGGAGCACCTGAAGCAACGTTCCTGAATAGCTTTTACAAGTTATTTTGAGTAGTAATCTTTTCAGAAAATTTTAATTACAGACTCTTAAAAATAAAGAAAAGCCCGGTATTTCCGGGCTTTTACTTTTATATATAACTTTTAAAGTTCTTTTCTTAATCTTGCTACCGGGATATTGAGCTGTTCACGGTATTTGGCAATCGTTCTTCTGGCAATATTATAGCCTTGCTCTTTCAGGATTACTACCAGAGCATCATCTGTAAGTGGTTTTCTTTTGTTCTCCTTTCCGATCACTTCCTGAAGATGCGTTTTGATCTCTTTGGTAGAGACTTCCTCACCATCATCATTCGTTAAACTGTCTGAGAAAAGATCCTTCAGATAAACAATACCGTTCGGGGTATCAGCATATTTACTTTTTACAACCCTTGAAATGGTGGAAATATCAAATCCTGTAATATCTGCTATATCTTTAAGAATCATTGGTTTCAGAGATTTTTCGTCCCCTGTGATAAAGTAATCCTTCTGGAATTTAACGATAGCCGTAATGGTTTGCAGAAGGGTATTCTGACGCTGATTAATCGCATCTATATACCATTTTGCAGCATCTAATTTCTGCTTAATAAATAATGCAGCCTGCTTATGATCAGAAGATTTCTTATCGTGAGAATATGTAGTCAAAATATCCTTATACTCCTCAGAAACTCTTAAAGTCGGCGCATTCTTGCTGTTTAGCATTGGAATTACGATCCCGTCTTTTACCTGGATCACGAAATCCGGGATAATTTCCTGATTGATTGTGATGGTCTGTGTATCAAAGTTTCCTCCTACTTTTGGTGAAAGTTTTGAGATCTCATCTAAAGCGTCCTTAAGATCATCTTCTTCAATATCATATTTCTGAATAATCTTGTTGTAGTGCTTATTGGTAAGAGCATCAAACTGATTTCTTAAAATACTTGCAGCCAGTGAAACCGCTTTATCAGAGCTTACTTTTTTCTCGATCTGAAGCAGCAGACATTCCTGCAGACCTCTTGCACCTACTCCGGGCGGATCAAGCTTCTGGATATAGTTTTCTAAGATATCATCCACTTTTTCTTTAGTGGTATAGATTCCATGCGAGAAGGCAAGATCATCCACAATAGATTTTATCTCTCTTCTAAGGTATCCGTCCGTATCTAAGTTTCCAATAATATATTCTGCGATTTTCAGATCTTCCGGGTTGATATTGATCAGGTGAATCTGCTCAAGTAGATAGTCATATAAAGACTGTCCTTCCGTCAGAAGACTTTCATTATCAAACTCTTCATCATCCGGAGAATAGTTGCTGGATGCAGTTTTATAAGTAGGCTCGTCGTCATAGATATACTCATTGACGTCGAAATCCGTTTCAATACTATCTGTTCCCTCATCCTGATAAGCATCTTCGAGAGAAGAAAAGTCATCTTCTTTAGAATCTTCCTTTACAATTTCTAAAGCAGGATTTTCCTCAAGCTCTCTTTCCAGCTCCTCTTCAAATTCCAATGTATGAAGCTGGATAAGCTTCATCAACTGGATCTGCTGGGGGGCTAGCTTCTGTCCTAACTTAAGTTGTAAGTGTTGTTTAAGCATATTAGTCCTTTGTGTTTTAACATAACATATTCTACGAATTTAATAAATTTATTCGATAAAAAACACATTTAGCATGATTTTTGCATTATACTTCCTAACATAATAAACTATTAGAAAATAAAAAAAGCCTTAATTCTCACATTAAGGCTTTTTTATTGGTCTAGAATTCAGCACTTTTCGGTGTTCTAGGGAAAGGAATCACATCTCTGATATTCGTCATTCCCGTTACGAAAAGAATCAGTCTTTCCAACCCTAATCCGAAGCCTGCATGCGGCACAGAACCGAATTTTCGGGTATCCAGGTACCACCAAAGTTCGTGCTCATCTACATGCATTTCTGCCATTTTCTGTTTTAGTACATCTAATCTCGCTTCTCTTTCCGATCCTCCGATGATCTCCCCGATTCCCGGGAAAAGAACGTCCATTGCGGCAACGGTCTTGTTGTCATCATTCAGTTTCATATAGAAGGCTTTGATCTCTTTCGGATAATCGAACAATACTACCGGGCTTTCAAAATGCTTTTCAACCAGATATCTTTCGTGTTCAGACTGAAGATCCGTTCCCCAGTTTTCAACCGGATACTGGAACTTTCCTTTTTTATTTTCTTTAGAGTTCATTAGGATCTCGATGGCTTCTGTATAGCTTACACGTTTGAAACGCTTAGCAATAACATTCTGAAGTTTTTCGATAAGCCCTTCTTTTGCTCTTTCTTTTTCCGGTTTTGTTTTTTGCTCTTCCTCGAAACGTTTGTCAAGGAATTCAAGATCATCTTTACAGTTGTCCAGAACATACTGAATCACATATTTTAAGAAATCTTCCGCAAGGTCGATATTATCTTCAAGGTTATTGAATGCCACTTCCGGCTCTATCATCCAGAACTCAGCAAGGTGTCTTGTTGTGTTGGAGTTTTCTGCACGGAAAGTAGGTCCGAATGTATAAATTCGCCCCAATCCCATCGCTGCAGTTTCTCCTTCTAGCTGTCCGGAAACCGTTAGGTTGGTCTTTTTACCGAAGAAATCCTGCGCAAAATCTATTTCGCCGTTTTCCGTTCTTGGCATATTGTTCAGGTCAAAGTTTGTAACTCCGAACATTTCTCCTGCTCCTTCCGCATCTGCACCTGTAATTACCGGTGTATTGATATAGAAAAACTGGTTTTGGTTAAAAAATGAATGCACTGCAAAACTTACTGCGTGACGCACTCTGAAAACAGCCCCGAATAAATTCGTTCTGAATCTTAAGTGGGCCTGATCTCTTAACACTTCAAGCGAATGTTTTTTAGGCTGAAGAATCGTTTTATCTCTGTCTTCTGTAAAGTTATCTCCTAAAATGATGATCTTTTTCGCTACAATTTCCACATTCTGTCCGGCTCCCTGGCTTTCTACCACTTCACCGATCACCTTTAGAGAGGCGGCCGTACTGATCTTACTGATGATCTCCTCGTCAAAATTTTCAAAATCAACAACAATTTGCAAATTATTGATCGTAGAACCATCATTAAGCGCTATAAAGCGATTTGCACGGAATGTTCTTACCCAACCGTAAACCGTAATGTCATGATGTAATACTTTCTTGTAATCCTGTAGGATTTCCTTAATGGTCTGCTTTTTCATTTGTTGATTATAAATTTTCGTATAAAATTAACGTCTGCAAAGTTACAAAAAAACAGCGCAACTTAATGATTACGCTGTCTTTTAAAAAAATCATTTATCAATAAATTCCATCTAAAACTATGCTCTAAATATTATTTAAGCTCAGTTCGGGTAGTTGCAGATTACTTCATGTTACTAATCTTAATATCCTTGTGAAGTTTTTAAACCTTGACAAGGATTCATCTCAACTTCACTTTCTAAATTCCTTTTCTTCGTTTTTCTAATTAAAAAACACTGTTTTCTTCCGTTGTTTTCCGCATCGGATTTTCCAGGCATGATAGGAACTCGGTACATCATACTGCCATTTCGGAAGAATTAAAATAATCAGGATCACATCGATATGTGAAATAAATCCCAATCCTACTGTCAGATAAAAAGCCCATCCGGTCTGCTGAAATCCAATTAAATAAGTAAAAGCAACGAGTAAACTCAATCCCCACATTTTCGATAAAAAAGCGTGAGTACAGGTTTCTTTACCGAATTTCCAGATACTGACGATGTAGCAGAGTGCTTCCATAACGAAGATTATAAGGATGCCTAGCCATTCATTTTTAATTAAGTCAGGATTCAGGAAATAAGATGCAAATCCTAGTGAAAGCCAGAATATCAAATCGGTCTGGCTGTCTAATCTTCTTAATTTTTCTGACGAAACACCAACCTTCCGGGCAACAATTCCATCGAAAATATCCGTAAATAGTCCAAAATACATCAACATTAAAATCAAAACACTTACTTCTACTCCTTTAAAATAAGCTAACGACAGAATAACCGGAGCAAGGAGAAATCTGGTTGCTATAAGCAGGTAGGGTATCTTTTTCATAACTTTTTATTTTTAAAATTCCAATTGATCAAAGGCATTTTTCTTTTTTCATTTTCATTCCAGAAACCAATTTGTATTCCCCTGGAATCTTTGCAAACATTGATTAAAGCCACCTGAACACCTCTGCATTTCTGACTTACATTCGCAATCGTGGAAATAGCCACGCCCTGTGTTGTATGATGAAAATTGTATAGCGGTGATACTGCAAGTCCATTGGTCACTGAAGGCGCACCAATATTACTGGATAGACTTAATTCGAGTCCGTTGGTAACAGTAGGTTCAATATTGATGATGGAAAGCTGCATTCCGTTAATCTCATTCATTTTATCCGGCAGAGAATCTGAACCAATGTCATTAATTCCCCAATTATCAATGGTAGTAATATTGACCAGAAACAATACAGGAAAGAAAATTCCCAACCCATTAAATCCCAGCCCAATCCCATTGATTTTCTTAGGTTGTATTTCCTGATCAATTTCATCATAATATTTAATCAGCATTCCATTAACGTTTTTAGTTTCTTTTGAAGGCGAAAAGCCAATAAGTCTGGGCTTATCCGATCTGATATATAAACTATCCTGAGCACTGACCATACTTCCTGCAAAGAGGGAAATCATGATCATAAAATTTATTTTCATAACTCATTGTTTTAAAATTATACTTCAAAAGTATCTGTGAAAAACATGAATCTGAATGTGAAAAAAAATTAAAATAAAGAAGTACATTTGTGAAAATCACAAAACCATGTATCAGGAACTTTTATTAAAGGAAATTCGTAGAAAAATTGATGATAAATCTCTGAATGATGAGATTGCCAATATTCTCAATATAAGCTACGATGCAGCGCACAGAAGAACCTCTCTGAAGGCAAAATTCAGTTTTGAAGAGGCTTTGAAACTGGCGAAATATTATCAGATCTCCCTTAATCAGTTCATTACTTCAGACCGTCAGCTTGTAGTTCAGAAAACCTCAACTGTGGACAAAACGGAAGATTTGCAGTCTTTTTTTCAGAATAATCTCAGTATTTTTGAAAGCCTGCCGCTTTCTGATGAAATGACGATTTATTATTCAGCAAAGGATATTCCGTTTTTTTATACACTTTCCGATACATTACTTTCCCGTTTTAAAATTTATGTCTGGATGAATCTGCTTAATGCAAAACAGGTTTTCATCCCCTTTCTGGAATTTTCGCCACCTTATTTTGAATCCAATACCCAGGAACTGAAAAAAAAATATGAAGCTCAAAATGTGGTAGAATTATGGAATAACAGGACCATTTCCAGTATTTTACAACAGATCTTGTTTTATTACGAAACCGGGCTTTTACAAAAAAATGAAGCTGAAATTATTCTTAAAGAACTGAGAGAACTTATAAAATATGTTGAAGAAAAGACAGAAAGTAACCCAAAATTTCAATTGTATGAAAATGAACTGATGCATCTTTCCAATGATATCTTTTTTCATCATCCGCAACAGTCGCTTTTTGCTATACCTACGAATATGTTTGGTTATATATTAGTTAATGATCCAAAAACCTGCAAGGAAACTTATAATTATTTTGAGCATCAGATCAAAAATTCAAAATCACTGAATACTTCCGGAAACCGGGACAGAAAAATATTTTTTAATAAAATGTTTGAACAGATTGAACATTTAAAACAAAAACTATAACATGAAAAGCCTCTATAATGGTGAATTTTTTGGGAGAACCAATGAAACAGTTCGTTTCGATGGCCTGACCATTACGGATACAGAATACACACATCCGTATGTAGACTGGCATTACCATGAAAATGCTTATTTTACTTTTCTGCTGCAGGGAAATATGACGGAAGGAAACAAAAAGGAAACTTATGATTGCCAAGCAGGAACACTGCTTTATCATCACTGGGAAGATGCTCATTACAACATTAAACCTGATATTTTTACGAGAGGATTTCATCTTGAGGTCACTGAAAACTGGTTTGAAAAATTCCAGATCTCCAAAGACAGTATGGAAGGAAGTTTTAATTTGAAAAACCCTGCTCTAAAATTGTTGATGTATAAGATTTTTAAGGAAGCAAAATTGAATGATCTTTCTTTTGAACTGTCTGTTCATGAGCTTTTACTTAATATTTTCAGTGAGTTATCAGGTAAGGTTCAAAATTCTGATAAAAAACCAGGTTGGGTAAAAAAAATTGATGAAATACTCCATGAACATTTCACGGAAAAGTTGAGTCTGACAGATCTTTCTAAAACGATTGATATTCATCCGGTTCATTTAAGCCGTGATTTCCAGAAACATTTTCAGTGTAATCTGGGAGATTATATCAGAAAACTGAAGATCAATAAATCTTTAACTCTTATCAATTCCCATCGGTCTTTGGCCGAAGTAGCGCTGGAATGTGGTTTTGCAGATCAAAGTCATTTCATCAGGTCGTTCAGAGAAAATATGGGAATTACTCCTTTGCAGTATAAAAATCTTCTGAAGAAATAAGAATGTTAATTTCATTCTATTTTTTCTAGTAACTACTTTCTATTTTTGTTCATATAAAATATTAAAATGAAATCTATTCTATTATTTATCATACTCTTGGTTTCAGGAATTTCTTTTGGACAGGATAAAAATATTACTGAGCCAGAAGTCATCACAAATCCTGTTCACAAAAAATATGCTAACAAAATTATTTTCCTGGATAAAACTGTTTCTCCGGACCAAATAAAAGAATCGGATTTTCTAAAGCATCTGGTATTTCAGGAGGATAAGGATCTTGACATCCGTATTTTCATGAATAATTCCCTGATTAATTATTTACACCAGATCGATCCGTCATTGTCTGCTGAAGAATTACTTAAAAAAGGAAATTATCAATTCAATTTCTTTGTTGACGAAAAATTAATTTATACTGAAAATTTAAATACAGGAGCTGGAAAACCCGAAGATAAAAAGAGCAAAACAACTTTTAGAATTCCATTATTAAGTTCAAAAAATGAAGATTCCTGGGGAAAATATATGTGGATGAGATTTTATCTGGGCAATGGCGGAATTGATGCATTAGAGGAAGGCAATCATCTTTTAAAGATTGAAATTAAACCTTATCTGCAAACGACATCTTTACAGGTTGGACAGACGATTGCAGCAGGTGAAATTCATTTGACAGTTCCTCACAAAAATATTTCAGAAGAGCAAATTGCTATTCAAAAAACAGCACCCAACAGTGGATGGAAAGTTTCTGATGAAAAATTGAATGAGGAAAAGATCAGGCTTTTAAATAGAAAAATTGCAGAAAACAGATTCAGAGATATTACAAGCATTGTAGTGATCAAAAATAACAAGCTTCTTCTGGAAGAATATTTTAGTCAGTCAGGAAGAGATTCCCTGCAGGATACCCGTTCTGTTGGAAAATCTTTTGCTTCGGCTTTGATGGGCATTGCCATTAAAGATGGATATTTTAAGGGCGAAAATCAGATGCTGAAAGAATTTTATGACCTGAAACAGTTTAAAAATCACTCGTCCAGTAAAGATAATATGACGATTAAAAGCCTGCTGACCATGAGTTCCGGTTTTGACGGAAATGACGCGGATGAAGAATCTCCCGGAAACGAAGAGAATATGTATCCTACTGAGAATTGGGTAAAATTCGTACTGGATTTACCCACTACAGAAAACAAATCCGGTGAAAAATGGAGCTATTTCACTGCTGGGGTCGTGCTGACAGGAGATATTTTGGATAAAAAGGTTCCTAATGGCCTGGAAAACTATGCCGAAAAAAAGCTGTTTCAGCCTCTTGGAATTACGAACTACAAATGGCAGTTTACCCCGCAACAAAAGCCCTCTCTGGCCGGCGGACTTCGTATGAGAACGTTGGATTTTGCAAAATTCGGGCAGCTTTACAAAAATAACGGAACGTGGAATGGTCAATCTATTATTGATAAAAGTTGGGTAAAAAAATCTTTCACGAATTATTTCACGGATAATTCAGATTTTGAAGGATATGGATATCTGTTCTGGAGAAAAATTTACAAAGTTGGAAACCGCAATTTTGAAGCTTATCAGTCCAGCGGAAATGGAGGAAATAAAATCATAATATTCACAGAAACTCCGGTTGTGATCGTAATTACAGCAAAAGCCTACAACAAACCTTACGCTCATCCACAGGCAGATAAGATAGTACAGGAATATCTTTTACCTGCTATTGATGAATAGTGGTATCAGTATAGAATAAGATATTGATTATTGAAATGTACTAAGACAAATCATCAGCTGATTTGCTTTTAGCAAATTACTCGTCTTTTTTAGAGGAAACTAAAAAAACGTCGATAAGACCTTCAGGAAGCTGCATTTTGATGAATCTTTCATCTCTGTTCACTTCAAGGATCCAGTCTTTGATGATAGGAATCACCACTTCTTTTCCGTCCAGATTGGTTACGAAATAGTTTTGGGCAGTCTGGTCGTTGACAGATCTTATGACCCCACATTCATTACCATTTTCATCAAGGATATCGAAGCCAATGATCTCATGGTAGTAGAATTGTTTCCCGGAAAGTTTGGGAAGTGAGGCAAGCGGTAAGTAGACACTTTTCCCTAAAGACTGGTCTACCAATGCCTCGGAAGAATTTTTAAAGGCCAGGTTAAGCGCATCATTTTTACTCCATGATGTTTTTTCAATAAAAAAAGGAACCAATAATCCGTTGATTTCAACGAATATTGATTCCAATTTATTGTAAAGCTCGGGTTGATCGGTATCCAGTTTAAGGATAACGTTTCCCGCAAGGCCATGTCTGCGTGTGATTTTTCCTAATAAATAGCAATCTTCTTTACGCATACAGGTTTATTAAGCTTCAGTGTTTTCTTCAGTTTCAGCAGCAGGAGCTTCTCCTTCTGTAGCTTCTACAACTTCTTCAGCAGGTGCGTTAGCAGCTTCTTCAGCAGCTTTAGCATCAGCTTCTACTTGTGCAGCAGCAGCGATTCTAGCATCGTTTACTTTAACTTCAGCTTCTAAAGCAGCTTTCTTAGCGTCAGCCTGAGCTTTAGATAAACCTTCTACTTTACCTTGTACTTTTTGTTCTTTAGATTCTAACCAAGCAGCGAATCTTTTTTCAGCTTCAGCTTCATCAAAAGCTCCTTTAGCAACTCCACCTTGTAAGTGTTTTTTGTAAAGTACTCCTTTGTAAGAAAGAATAGCTCTTGCAGTATCAGTCGGTTGAGCTCCGTTGTTTAACCACTTTACAGCAGAATCAACGTTCAAATCGATAGTCGCAGGGTTAGTAATTGGGTTGTAAGTACCTAGCTTTTCGATGAATCTACCATCTCTTCTAGCTCTAGCATCTGCAACCACGATGTGGAAAAAAGGCTTACCTTTTTTACCGTGTCTTTGTAATCTGATTTTTACTGACATAATGTTGTGAATTTTATGGGAACTCGTCCCAGTTAAATATTTAAGAGTGCAAAGATAATACTTTTTCTGATATGTTAATATGCTGATGTGATAATTTGTTGATTTTTTCTGTTCCGCATGATCATAGTAACCGATTATTCTGCTACATTACCCATATAGAAAAGTCCCAGACATTTTTGGTTTTCCTCAATAGTCAGCGAATCTTTCAAGTGATTAACAATTGCCGGAGAACTCCAGTAGCAGCCTACTTCATTGGCGGTACACGTAAGGTACATATTCTGTACAGCCATTGAAACAGCAGCAATTTCCTCCCATTCCGGAACCATACCGCTGAAATTGACTACAATGGAAATGACAGCATCTGATTTATTGATCTTAAAACCAATATCCTGATACTTTTTTTCTAAAAAGGTCTGTTCCGGTTGGGTAGCTTTATAGATAGCCTGCATTTCTGAAGCTAAGGCTGCTTTTTCTTCCCCTTTGAAAATTTTGAAACGCCAAGGTTTTGTACGCTTGTGATTCGGGGCCAGCGTCGCTGAGTGTAAAATTTCTTCAATGACCTCCTGAGGTATTTCGGTTTCAGAATAATCTTTTGGGAAAATACTTCGTCTTTGTTCTATGATATCTTTTAGAATTTCTGCTTTGTTCATAGGTACAAAATTACGAAAAACTGACCTTTGAAAATTGTGAATTAACAGTTAATTATCAATTAAAAATCTTGTTTTTATTATTAAATCAAAATATCATTTAAAACCCAGTTTCACACCATCAATACATGATACATTTCTACATTATACTTTATACAATACTAAAGCACTTCTACAATCTCCTGATGAATATTGTTTAAGGTAAAAGCATCACCGCCTTTCATTCCCATCATTTTTTTCGCCATCGGACTTTCAGGAGAAATAGCATAAAACCGGTCACCTTCAAAAAAGAATTCTCCCAGAGAAACAGAAATATAGAAACGGGCTTTGTTGGTGATCACCAGTGAACCCAGCTGTATTTTTTCCGTGGATGTATTCAGAACTTTTGACATATTTCTTTTGAGATCATTAAGAGCTCCCAGCTGGCGTTGCATCTGGTAGATTTCTTCCTGCATCTCCTCTCTCATACTGTCATATTTTGGAGTCTTTTTTATATCACGACTGGCTTCCAGAGTAAATTCGATAAAATTTTTAAGCTTTTCTATTTTTTCAGAGATAAGTGTTTTGACATAATCTCTTATATCGCTTTTTACAAATATGATCTTCTCCATAAAATCTAATCTTTACATAAAGATAATAATTTTTTAAAATAATATTGATATTTTCATATTTCATAAAACATACCAATATTGCAAAAATAACCTGCACGATAAAAGAAAATAACTTCTTTGTGGAAACCGGGAATAATGGAAGGGAACTTCAGATCAGTTACAGCAAATTAATTCATTTAAATTCATTTATTTGTCAACATTGATTCCTAAGAAAAACACTATAAAAAAGCCTTGTGTTTTTACAAGGCTTATATTTTTTACTTTTCAGAAAGCTTTTTAAGATCTCCCAGTCCCTGATCAAACATTTTTTTCATATTCATGTCCATCATAGGTTTCATAATTTTCATCATCGTATTCAGCTCATTATCTATCGACCAGGTCACTTTTGTTCCGCTTCCTTCCGAAGTCAAAATAAAGTTCGCAACAGCATCCCCTTCAAAAGGTTTGATAAAATGGAGCTTGGTGACTAATTTCTCATTCGGTACAATTTCCGTAATAGACTGTTCGCCCTCTCCTACTTTATCATTGCCTTTCCAGTGATAAGAGTCTCCTATTTTGTCGCCGTTCCCGGAATAAGTGATCACAATACCTTTATCAGCCTTGGAAAAAGGATCCCAGATATTATATTCTTTCAAAGAGCCAACATGCTGCCATACTTTTTCTTTTGGGGCATTGATTACTACTGATTTTTCAAAGTGATAGTTTTTACTGAAGGCCAGCATTGCAACAACTGCGTACAATACAGCTAAAGAATGATTACGCCAAGAATTTTTAAGAGTGTTTTCATAGTTTTTATATTTTGAGTTAATTTTTTAATATTCTTAACCACAAAGTATTTAAGTCTCTAAAAATTCACTTAAGATGAAAATCTGATTTTCAGAGCTAACAGATTGTGGCTTATTGTTTTCAAAATTAGTCATTCCAACTACCTGAGCTCTTTTCATATGACAAGATTAATAAAGATAAAGTATTTTTGTCACATCTTGGCGTCCGGGCATTATTTTTGCCGCTTTCAGCTTTGATTCTCCAATGAATCATTAAATTTACTTATCTAAAAATCGAAATATGAATATTTTAACAGAGAGATTTAATACCCCATATCATGCAGCTCCGTTTACTAGTATCAAAAATGAAGATTTTCTTCCCGCATTCAAAGAACTGATCAAAAGTTCTGAAGCTGAAATTGATGCTATTGTACATAATTCTGATGCGCCCACTTTCGCAAATGTGATTGAAGCATTAGCTTTTTCCGGAGAACAGCTGGATGTGGTTTCCAATATCTTTTTCAATTTGAATTCTGCGGAAACCAGTGATGAAATCCAGCAGATTGCCCAGGAAGTTTCCCCGATTCTTACTGAGTATTCTTCAAAAATCTCTCAAAACGAAGCTTTATTCAATAAAATCAAAAAAGTATACGACGAAAAAGATCAATATGATCTTAATGAAGAGCAGGAAATGCTGTTGGAAGAAACCTACAAGGGCTTTGTGAGAAGCGGTGCCCTTCTGAATGATGCGGACAAAGAAAAACTACAGAAGATTGACATGGAACTTTCTTTAAAATCTCTGCAGTTCGGGCAGAATGTTTTAGCCTCTACAAATGCTTATTTTAAACATATCACAAATAAGGAAGACCTTGCCGGAATTCCTGATGCTATCCTTGATCAGTATGCAGAGGAAGCGAAGGAGAGGAAGCTGGAAGGCTGGGTAGTTACATTACAGTACCCAAGCTATATCCCTTTCATAACGTATGCTGAAAACCGTGAACTGAGAAAGGAAATTGCTTTGGCAAGCGGCAAAAAGTCTTTTGACGGAGGAGAATTTGACAATCAGGAACTGATTAAGGAGCTTCTTAATTTAAAACAACAAAAAGCAGAACTTTTAGGCTATCAAAACTATGCAGACTATGTTCTGGAGGAAAGAATGGCAAAATCCCCGGTAAAGGTTCTTGATTTTTTAAATGAACTTTTAACGAAGGCTAAACCTTATGCAGACCAAGAGATCGAAGAATTAAGATCATTAGCCAGGACAGACGGAATAGAGGAATTGCAGAGCTATGATCATGCATTCTACGCTGAAAAGCTCCGCAAACAGAAATATGATTTTAATGATGAAGAACTGAAGCCATATTTCCCATTGGATCAGGTGCAGGATGCTGTTTTCGGGCTTGCAGGAAAGCTTTTCGGACTTCATTTTAAGGAAAGAAATGATATCCCGAAATACCATGAGGATGTGAAAGTATATGAAGTTTGGGAGACCGGAAGCGGGAAAAATGAAGATGGAAAAGAGCAGTCAGAAGGGAATTTCAAAGCTTTGCTTTATGCAGATTATTTTCCAAGAAAAGGAAAAAGAGCAGGTGCATGGATGACCAGCTATAAAAGCCAATATAAAAAAGACGGTGAAAATTCCCGTCCGCATATTTCTATTGTCTGTAATTTCAGTAAGCCCACAAAAGATACTCCTAGCTTACTGACATTCCAGGAAGTGACGACCTTATTCCATGAATTCGGTCATGCGCTTCACGGAATGATGGCCGATACGCAATACCCAAACCTTTCAGGAACGTCTGTAAAGTGGGACTTCGTAGAACTTCCATCACAGTTTCTGGAGAATTTCTGCTATGAACCTGAGTTCCTGAAAACATTTGCCAAACATTATAAAACCGGCGAAGTGCTTCCTAATGAAAAGATCGAAAAGATTGAGCAGTCTAAAAACTTTATGGAAGGTTACCAGACGATGAGACAGCTTGGTTTCGGACTTCTGGATATGAATTACCACACAAAAGTTGCAGAACTGGCGAATGAAAGCGTGAAGGAGTTTGAGGATAAGTATACGAAGGCAACAACGCTTTATCCTATTAATCCTGAAACAGCGATGAGTCCAAGCTTTTCCCATATTTTCCAGGGAGGATATTCTGCAGGCTACTATTCTTACAAATGGGCGGAAGTTCTGGATGCAGATGCTTTCCAGTATTTTAAAGAAACGGGGATTTTCAATCCTGAAACGGCTGCAAAATACAAGATTCTTCTTTCTTCAGGGGGAACAAAAGATCCGATGGAGCTTTATAAAAGCTTCAGAGGGAGTGAGCCGAAAGTGGAAAGTTTACTAAAGAGAGCATTTGGATAATTATCTGAAGATTTCACAGAAAAAACTTATAATAAAAATATTAAAAGAGGCTGCTGATTTGCAGCTTTTTTTAATATAAGCAAATAGGTGTAGATTGGATTTGTTTAATGTGTAAATTTGGCAGGTAAGTGATATTTGGCATTCCACCTTCAAACTCAAAGCTTATTATTTTGAATAATGATATATAAAAACAAAAAAATGAAGAAATCACTTTTATATATTCTATTGATTTTGTTTTCAGCACCTGGTATTTTATATTCACAAAATATCAAGACAAAAGACAATTTTAATGTTCCCATAAGAGATGAGGAAGGAGACTTAAACCGTGACGGAAAGATGGATAAGGTGATGGTATATATGGATACCCTTGACACTACGAGACCTTTAAAATTACAGATTTTCCTCTCCAAACCTAATGGAAAACTGGATTTAGCTGTTTCTTCAACGAAAATAATTGAGCCCATGTATCCCCTTGAAAAAAATGGAAAGTACAACGGATTCCAAATTCCGAATTTTTTTATTGAAAATGGAAATTTAATCTTGATTTCGGAGATTAAACAAGGTATGGGTACGTATGAATTTAAATTTCAAAATGGTAATTTTGAATTAATTAAGATAAGCAAAAGTACCAATGATGCTGTTATATCCAATAATGAAAAAACCATCTATACTGAAACTGAATTTAACTTAATTACAGGTCTTAGAACTGAGACTGATGAATTATCAGGTTCAGGAAAAACATTAAATAAAAGAAAAAAAACTGTAATGATCAGGCCCTTGCCTAAAATACAGGATTTCAAATTTTCGGATATGTATTTATATTAAAAGAGACCACTGCTATCAACTTTGAAACAACAGATTATAAAACAGGAATAACCATATAACAGCATCATGAAAAAACATCTTTTCTTTTTAACTTTCTTTCTTATTACAGCCCCTTTTTATGCACAGAAAAAAGGCAAGAGCAAAAATCCACCTCCTCCCCCGAAAGAGGAAATCATTCCGCCATCTATAAGTCAGGAGCCCGGAGCATCCGGTGATAATGATATGTCAGTGATGATGCCTGCAAGTGATTTAACCAGAATTAATGTGACAAAAACGAATGGGCAAAAAATCAGGATCAACCAAATAAATGAGTTGGAAAATCTTGATTTTTCCCAAATGAAAGAGCTGTCAATTAGTACAATGATGTCTGATCAATTTCTTAACAACAGAATCTTACAAAAAATACTCAATGAGGCCAATCAGCTGGAAGCTTTAGAAGTTGCTAATTTCAAAATAGAAAAGTTCCCTGAAATTAAAGCCCAGAACCATCACCTGAAAAAAATAACACTGGAAAAAAATGATTTGAGAACTATTCCCGAAAGTATTTCAAATTTAACTGCATTGGAAAATTTCAGTTCTAGTAATCCTGTACGCGAACTCCCAGCTTCTTTTTCCCAACTTAAAAACATCAAAGAATTAAGTTTGAATTACACAGAGTTTTCAGAATTTCCAAAAGTTATTTTCAGCTTAAACAAATTATCTTTTTTATATATTTCAGGAAATTATAAAGGGAATATAAAAATAAAGGAGCTCCCGGATATGTTCCAGGAATTATCTGAACTTAAAGAAGTGGGAGTTACCAATGCTTCTCTTTCTAAATTGCCGAAGTCTTTTTTGGGACTCAAAAAATTAAAGAAGGTTAATTTCTCAAACAATCAGTTTACTGAATTTCCAGAAGTTCTGGCTGCCAATCCAAACCTGGAATTTGTCCCTTTTACCAATAACCCTCTTGAATGGAGTGCATTTTTAGCTTCTATTAAAAAAATAAAATGGAGAGGCTTATTTTTCTTAAACGAAACAGGTTTTACTAAAAAACAATACGGAGAAATTCAAAAAATTCTTGCCAAAATAGATGTTTATTATGATGGGATGAATGATTAAAAGGAATATCACAAAAAAACTACGCCATAGGACAAACTGTAATTTCTTTTCCTTCAGCATAGGTTTTTCCCCAATCGCAGAGGCTTTCCAGAATCGGAATTAAGCTTAAACCTTTATTGGTTAAGACATATTTAACGCCGGCAGGAACGGTGTCGGGAATTTCTTTTTTGACAATCACTGCATGAGTTTCCAATTCTTTAAGCTGCCGGCCTAAGACTTGTTCGGAAATATTCGGTAATTCTTTTTTCAGGAGGTGAAAACGGTTGTTTCCCTGTGAAATAGAATATACAATTTGTGACTTCCAACGTCCGCTGATCATAGCAACCGCTGAATTGAGCTCACAAACCTGAAATAAAAACTGTTCGTTCACTGCATTGGTGGAATTTTCTTTGCGCATAGATATCGTTTTAACGGCTCACAATTTTGTTCGTTATTGTATACGATCAGTTGGTTGCCGAATTTTGTAATAAAAATACGAAATATGAACAAAGCCATACTGATAATGATCGGATTATTAACAGCAATTTCATCGAAAGCACAGGAAAAATGGATTATAAAGTCAGACTATTTAGTATCATCAGACCCGGTTTTAGTCTTTAAACCAAAAGCATACAACAAAGCAGAAAAATATCCTCTGGTTTATCTTTTACATGGTTACAGTGAGAATTATAAGCAATGGTCGCAAACTACAGACTTACAAAATTTAGCTGATCAATATGGTTTTATCATTGTCACACCAGACGGTTTTACTTCGTATTATATTAACAGTCCGGTAAATAAAAAGTCGCAGTATGAGGATTTTTTCTTCAAGGAATTGGTTCCGAAAGTACATCGATCGTTTAATATTGACGATAAAAATATTTTCATCAGCGGATTGAGTATGGGTGGTTACGGAGCCTTGCGGTATTTTATTTCACACCCTGATTATTTTAATACAGCAGGTTCCACAAGCGGAGCGTTAGAGCTTGATTATCCAAATTTTCAGAAAGTCAGTCAGCATTTTTGGCAGACCAACAGACTGATCGATGATCTGACAACAAATATTGGTGATCCCAAAATGGTAAATTGGAATCAATACAGTATATCAACCCTTTTGACACAGCATCCGGATTTTAAGAAAGCATTTATTTTTGACTGTGGTACGGAAGATATTTTATACTCAAATTCCCTAAAATTAAAACATCAGACCGAAAGCCTGAAAATCCCGGTTACTTTTATCAGCCAGCCTGGAGATCATAATACAGAATACTGGAACAGGTCTATTGATCATCATTTTGTGTATTTCAAACAACATTTGAAAAAATAAAAAAACTACTGAAAATTATCTGAAATAATAGATAAAAAGTAAAACTTAACTTGACTTTTTTTCAAGTCCATTAATAAATTCTCCATTTTCAATAACCACCTGATTACCCCATTCCGTGATCGCTTCTAAAACAGGAACAAAAGTTTTTCCAAGGGCAGTTAAGCTGTAAACTACTTTAATCGGTGGTTTTTCACCATACACTTTTCTTGATACTAAACCGTCTTTTTCTAGTTGCTTCAGCTGTAAACTCAGTGTCATTTCGGTAACTGATGTGAGTTCTTTACGAAGTTCGTTATATCTTTTAGACCCGTCTTTCAGATGATAAAGAATAACCGCTTTCCATTTTCCGCCTACCAGATCCATTGTAAGGCTTACGGTACAGGGATATGTTTTGCCCTTTAATTTGACGTGATCGCCAATACATTCTGTTTTCATTTCAGTTTTATTTAACCTATCTGTTTAGATAGTTATTGCAAATGTAGTGTACTAAAAATAATTTTGTAACTCAATTAATTATAGTACAAAATTCAAAATTATGAAAATACTGATCATCCTTGCTCATCCTGAAGAAAAAAGTTTCAATGCAGCTATGTTCAACACTGCAATCAAAAGTCTGGAAAAAGCAGGTCACGAAGTGAAAACTACCGATTTATACAAAGAAAATTATCAACCGGTAAGCGGAAAAGAAAATTTTTCCCAGCTCAATAATCCCAATTATTTCAAACAGCAGGATGAGGAGTTATTTGCCGTACAGCAATCTACATTGATGCCGGATATTGTATCGGAACAGGGTAAAGTTGAATGGTGTGACATCCTAATCTGGCAATTTCCTTTATATTGGTTCTCGGCTCCTGCTATTCTGAAAGGTTGGGCTGATAAAGTTTTTACTATGGGCAAATTCTATGATAACGGAAAAATTTTCAGCAATGGTTTTTCTGTTGGAAAACAAGCAATGCTTTCTGTGACAACCGGCGGTCCTGAAAAAAATTATACTGATGACAAATATGGTGATATAGATTCCATTTTATTTCCAATACATCGTGGCATTTTTGAATTTCTCGGCTTTTCAGTTTTGCAGCCGGAAATTGTTTATTCTGTGGAAAGGCTCACTGACGAAGAAAGAAAAACTCATTTAGATAATTGGTCAAAAAGACTGATCAATATTGAGACAGAGATCACAAAAATCAAGATGATCAATTAACCAATGAAAGTATAAATTTTGAAATTTTCACAGCAATTATTACTCTAATTCAATAAAATAACGGTCCGCTCCATTATGTGATAGTGGAGCAACGGCCAATAGTTTTACACTTTCCAATTGACTATTTGAAATTTCGTGCACGGTATATGCCAGAATTGAAAATGTGTCTCCGGCTTTTACAATTTCCGTTTTTATCTTTTCAATTTTTCCGTTGTGGAAATTACCGGTCCTAATGACCGCTTCTCCGGAAATAATATAATAAAATTCAATTCCTTCCTTATGATAATGTGCTGGTAAAGTCTGGTCTTCTTCGAGCTCTATGATGAATAATGCCATATCTTCGCCGCCCGTCAGTAAAGCTACTTTCTGCATCATCACTTCATCTTTTGAGATATTCTCTAAAGATTCAAACGCATTTACAATTTTTATCATTTTAAATATGATTAAAGGTTTGCAGTTCACCGTTTCCAAAAGACCAGTTTTCTTTGACGTTCTCAGTTAATACAACAATGATTTCCTGGGGGTTTATTTGTGTTGATTTTTCAATATTTAAAGCAATACTTTTATACAAATTCTTTTTTTGCTCAACGCTTCTGCCTATCGATGCAGTGATATGAACAAAAAGTATGGCTTCTGTATGCTTCACTCCCAGATAGGTTTCAGGATAACGGAGCTGTCCAGGTTTAACGCTTTCAATGATATGAAAATAATCATCTTCAGGAACATTAAATTCCTTTATTAAAGCCTGATGAATTGATTTTGAAATGAGATCCTGAGTCCCTTGATTATATTTTTCGGATAATGTAATTCTTACTAATGGCATTGCAGTATATTTTAAAGGTTCACTGCAAAATTCTGTAAAAACATTGATTATTTATCTTGATGTAGGTCAAGACTTTTTAATCTGGATAAAGTTTCCGGACGGATTTTAAGAAATGAGGCGATTAGATACTGTGGAAAATCCTGTTCAATATTACTCCGTTGAGAAAGCAGTTCCAGATATCGCTCTCTGGCTTTCAGTTTGATAAGAGAAGTTTCTTTAAAACACTTATTGATAAACAGATGATCTGAAATTTCCTTAAAAACAAAAGCCCATTCCTGCTGTTGCAAAAGTTCATCATATTTCACTTTGTCAATAACATAAAGTACAGCATCTGAATACACTTTAATGGAACCGGGAGACGGAATACCTGTTAAAAAACTTCTGTACGAAGTAATAACGGAGTTTTTGCCATACAGTTCACTCACAATGAAATTACAATCTGCATCTTCAAAATAGCCATATAAAGTACCGCTTTCTACAATTCCGATACAATCGCAGACTTCGTTTTCTTTTATGAAAAAGTCATTCTTTTTTAGTTCAGTTTTTTGACCAGCCTGTATTATTTTATTAATCAGTTCATTTGTTAGCATGCGACAAATTTAAAGAAGTTGGATCAGAAAAAGATATAACAATCAATCTTACAGAATGTTTTTATTTTAACAGCTACAACTCTATAAAACCTCAACGAATATAATTTTTTCGGATATAAGTGAGGTACTTTTTTCAGAATATCAGTTCAATAACAAAAAAATATGATAATTTTGGATTAATATTTTCAAAACTAAGCATCATGTTACTTGCCATTTTACTTCCTTTTCTATCCTTTATACTCCGTGGAAAAATTATTACGGGTATTATCTGTCTGATACTACAAATTACTGTGATCGGTTGGCTTCCAGCAGCAATTTGGGCTGTTCTGTCTCTGAATAATGCAAGGGCCGAACGACGCAATGAAAAACTGATCCGTACTATTAAAGAAAACCGGTACTAGAAAATTTAAAGGCTGTTTAAAGTTCCTATTTAAAATTCCATAAACATATAATTTATTTAATTAAATGTTTTTCCATCATCATTATATTGTATAACATAGTAATAGAAATAAATCATATCTTTGCATAACAAACAACACCATTTTATGCAATCAAAAAATATTTTCTTATGCCTGTTTTTTATTATATTTTCATTCAAAACAGCTGTTGCCCAAACGTATGAAAAGAAAATAGACAGTCTTATTTTCACCGGATTTGGCAACAAAAATGAACCTGGCGGAACTTTTCTGATCGCCAAAAAAGGAAAAATCCTATACCGGAAAGCTTTTGGAAAGGCCAACCTGGAACTGGATGTCAATATGACTCCTGAAAATGTTTTCCAGATCGGTTCTATGACCAAGCAGTTCACAGCTGTAGCCGTTTTAATGCTGGAACAACAGGGAAAATTAAGGGTCAATGATCCGGTTTCTAAATATATCAAAGACTATCCTTCGGGAGATAAAATCACAATCCATCATCTGCTGACGCATACTTCCGGCATTAAGGATTTTACGAAGATGAAGGGTTTATCAACTATCGCACAGAAGGAAATGAAACCTGAAATGATGGTCGATTTTTTCAAAAATGAACCTGTGGACTTTGCTCCCGGAGAAAAATTTGAGTACAATAATTCGGGATATGTAGTGTTGGGATATATTATTGAGCTGGTTTCCGGACAGACCTACGAGGATTTCATCAAAAAAAATATTTTCGAAAAAGCAGGAATGGCTCATTCTTATTACGCTAGCGATCGCCAGCTTATTCCTAAAAGAGCTTATGGGTATCACCAGAAAGAGTATGGATTTGTGAACAAAACCGTAATCAGCTTCAGTGTCCCTTTTTCATCAGGTTCCCTGATGTCTACGGTGGATGATATGTTGAAATGGCAGCAGGCTCTGAACCAAAATATACTGCTTAACGAAGTTGAAACTAAAAAAGCTTTTCAGAAATATAAATTGAACAGCGGTGAAGAATTCACCTACGGCTATGGCTGGCATCTGAAAGAGATTGATGGAATTCCGGACAGGGAACATGGCGGTAGTATTTTCGGGTTTAAAAGTATGGGAGTTTATATTCCTTCAGAAGATATTTATGTAATTGGATTGAGCAGCTGCGATTGCCACTCTCCAACAGAAATTGTAAGAAATATGGCAAAGATGATTTTACAAACGGTTAAAAAATAATTACTTAATAATTCCTGAATTATATGGATTTGATAAACAATAAATTTGTCCATCGAAGGATGAAATAATATCTTTATGATTCAATCCATAGATATGAAAAGCATTTCACTGATCGTATTATTTTTAGTAAGTAACTCTGTATTTTCCCAGGTACAATTCAAACTTGAACTGACTGCACCTGTATTTGAAAATGATTCAATACTATTAGCACCGCCACCCACTACCAAAAATATCATCTCACTTTATGATCTCCAACTCAATTCAGGCAAAAATGTAAAATCTATCGGAAACTCAAAAGGTGCCCTCCTAAAGATTCAGTCCCAGAATACAATTAACGGAACTGTTCCCTGCCCTTTACCTGTGATGATCATGGGTCCAAAAGAGGACAGGAAAGGTTTCAACCAATCTAAATTATTTTTTATTGAGAATGATTTAAAAATTCATGTTATTGATAAAGAATTAAATTTTACACGATCACCGGACTCGAGGGTTAATAACGATTATAAAAAGCTGAAAGAATATCTTCAGAAAGCAGACGAAAAGCTTAAACCGTTTGAAAAAAATAATCCGGCAGATATCGAAAATAAAGACAAACTGCTGAAAGCCTATATCAGGAAAAATCCGGGATCTTTTCCTGCGTTCTGGGAAATTATAGATAATTTTTCAAAATATGGCTTTCACAAAGGGTACCTGGGAGATCTTCCATTATTTTCCAAAAAGGTAAAAGCATCATCCTGTTTTAAGGATTTTGAAAGAATATTATCTCTTGAAAACTCAACGAATGCGGGAGGAAACTTTCCTGAAATAGATTTTGGAACCGATGGCAAGATCACAAGATCCGGATTTGAAGGTTATAAAATTACCCTGATCGACTATTGGTCTACCAGCTGTAAACCTTGTATCCAGGAACTGCCCGAGCTTGTGAAATTATATGAAAAGTATAAGGACAGGGGTGTAAATTTCATAAGTGTTGCTGACGACAGGACTCAGCAAAGGATTGATCTGGCCAATAAAATATTCAAAGGGAACAATGTTAGCTGGAAAAGCTATTTCGACCTTAATAAAGAATTTACCAAAAAGCTTAACGCCGGAGGATATCCTCTTTTTATAATTGTAGACAGGGACGGAAAAATTCTTTCAAAAGAACTTGGTGGACAGGAAACTCTGGAAAGTACTCTGGAACAGTATTTAAAGTAACCGCCTTATCAATATTCGGACTTTTTAACAGGTAATATATGATCCGGAACTTTTAAAATTGAAAACAGAACAATAAGCAGACAAATTATATCAGCGGTTAAAGCAACTGAAAAAGCCTGGTGGTAATCCTTTGCCAACGGTTTTGTTCCAAGAAAGAAATAAAAAACGCTTCCTACTACAATAATTCCCACTATTGCTGCTGCCTGCTGAAAAGTATTATAAACCCCTGAAGCATTTCCGGCAAGCGTTTCCGAAAGTCCGGACAAGGCAATGTTAGCCAATGAAGGGATGATAGAACCAACCCCGATGCCATGGAAAAACAGCAACAGACAGAGCAGAAAAAAAGGAGTTTCCGCATTAAATAAAAAGATTTGAAGGATGAGAATCATAATGATGAACCCAAGGCCGGTAATCAAAAACTTTTTTCCAAACCGTAAAATAAGTTTTGAGGAAAACATAGACGCAATAATAAACCCAAGACCCTGAAAAACAATTATTTCTCCTGAATTCATAGGCCCGATATTCAATCCGTTCTGAAAAAACAGTGAAAGAATATAAAAGTAAGAATCGAGCATGATAAAGAAAAAGGAAACGGCGAGAATTCCGAGATTGAAATTTTTGTAGCTGAACAATTTAAAATCGATCAGATAAGGTTTTTGATGTTCTAATCTTCTCTTTTGATCTTTAAAAAAGTAGATTAAAATAATTACTGAAACCATGATAAGTAAAAGACTTTTAATTTGAATTCCTTTATGTTCAGACATAGTAAGCGCATAGGTAAAACAGAAGAGACCGGCAGCAAGCACCAAAACACCAATGAAATCAAAAGTATTTTTTCCACCCGGAATTTTAGAATGAGTTAAAATCTTTAAACTGAAAAAAACAGCGATAATACATACCGGAATATTAATCAAAAATATCAGTCGCCAGGATTCATCCATTATGGTCACTGATGAAAAGTACCCACCTAAAAACTGTCCTAAAATAGTTCCGGCTCCAATAGTAATACCATACCAGCTCATCGCTTTTGTTCTTTCTTGATGTCCGGTAAACAGGATCTGAATTATCGAAAGTACCTGTGGAGACATCATTGCAGCACTGATCCCCTGGATAAACCTGGAAACCACAAGCAAAACCGCACTGGATGAAAGGCCACAAGCAGCAGAGCTCAGCATGAAAAATACCAGTCCAAAGATGAAGATCCTTTTCCTCCCGTACATATCCCCCAGCCTTCCGCCAGTAATCAGAAATGAAGCAAAGCCGATAAGGTAAGCAGCAATCATCATTTGCATTTCTCCGTTGGATGCATGAAGGTCCCGTTGAATGGAAGGAATGGAGACGTTGATGATAAAAATATCCATGATCGTAAGGAGCTGACCGGATAATATCACTAATAATTTCAAGTATTTAGAGTTCATTTTTATATAGATATATCTATTTTTATTATATAAAAAAAATTAAGGCAGCTGAACCTCAATCATTTTTTTGATCTGATCAAAAGCATCTGTGTTTTTATTGATTGTAGAAGTAACTACAGCTCCTTCTATCAAAAGGAAAATATTTTCGGTTGAAAGGTTGGCATCAACGTTTTTGATTTTTTCTGCATAATCATTTACGAGCCTTCTAATTATTTCCTTCTGTTTCAATTTGTGCTGTTTTACAAAATCAGAAACTGCAGGACTGCTGTCTCCTATTTCCGAAACAATTTTGATGAAATGACAGCCTGCAAATTTTGCCGATTTCTGCAGACGTTTACGGTAGTCGATCAGAGAAAGTATCTTTTCTCTGGGATCTGAAATTTTGGAAATGTGTTCTTCAAAACCTTTAAACCATTCAATCTCTTCTTTAATAAGATAAGCCTGGAGCAGATCATTTTTGGATGAAAAGTGATTGTAAAGCGATCCGATAGCAATGTCTGCTTCAGCAATGATCTTATTGATCCCGGTAGAATTAAACCCCTGTCTGTAAAACAGATCTGAAGCCACTCTGATAATCCGTTCCTGTACTTTCTCTTTTTTCATCTGAAAATTTTTACAAATCTACATAAAAAATAGATAAGTCTATCTATTTAAACAAATAGATAAGGCGGTAAAAAAATCTAAAATAAGTATGATCTAAAAATTAACAAAAACGATAGGCTTATACTATAAAACCCTGAAGAATTTAAAAAAAAAGCATTATACCTAATAAAACTTTAAAGTTAAATAATAATTCACTCCATAACATTTTTAGGTTGGAGTCAGAACATATTTTGTATCTTTAGTTACCATTTGGAAAAAATCATGTGGTACAAAGCAATGGCAGAAGAACTTTATTTCCTGAAAACCAATCCCAATATTGCAAAGATCAATCTGTACAATAAGCTCTGTCGTGAAGAGGAAAATGTAAAAAAATTCCTTGAGAATGATGTGAATGTGAGTCTTGAGATTATTAAAAATAAAGTAAAAGATTCTGTGGAAAACCTTTCCAAAGAGGAGCTTTCATGTATTTTCAACTGGTTCACCAATGCCTACCCTGCCGACACTGAAGAGATCAAAACCCAGCTTTTCGTCCATGGCATCGATCTTTTTTACGAAATTCCGAAAGCAGAAAGTGTAAAAAATTTTCAGGAGCTTCTTAAAGATTATGAAAATTATTCCAAACAGAATCTGGATTTTATAACGGATGCCCAAAACTTCAACCAGTTCCTTGTTTACGGTTTATTTTTCACAGACATTGCTTTAAAAGAAAAAGGAAACTGTACCATTCTTTCCCATTATTTAAAAACAGATTATCCATCTCTGTATGCTTTTGCAGAAGAACAGTTCCGCTCGAAAAATTATGGCCAGAATAATGATATGGAACTGCAGCATTATTTCGGAGAGCTCTATGACCTGACAAAATTTTATAAAGGATCAATCATCAAGCTTCATACTACATAAAAAAGAGGCTTTTTCAAGCCCCCAGAAGATTTTTATTTTTCATAAGATAATCCATTGCTTCTTTTACCGCGGCCTTTGGATCTTTAGGATTAAATCCTAATTCATTTTTAGCTTTGGAAATATCAAAGTTCTGCTGCAATCCGGAAAACATGGCAATATCCTTCCTTGTCAGTAATGGAGGCTTCCCGCTTAATTTGGCTGTCAGTTCCATTAATCCCGCAATGGTGTATAGCAAAGGTTTAGGAACAGCATTAGGGACTTTCAGATTGAGTTCGGGATATAACTGGCTTGCTAAAATTGTTGTATCCGTGATTGTCATGCATTTTTCATTAGCCAGAATATAGCGTTCCCCGGACCGTCCTTTTTGGGCTGCCAGATAGCATCCTTTTGCAACGTCTTTTACATCAATCCAATTCAATGTAATTTTTGTATCTACAGGAATTTCTTTGTTCAGGATCAGCTTCAGGATATTGTATGAGACATTCAATGGAAAAAATGCCTCACTTCCAATCATAGCAGAAGGCATAACGGAAATCAGCTCAACACCATGTTTCCGGGCCAATTCAAAAGCCAGCCTTTCGCCGTCATTTTTAGAATTGTAATACATATCTCTCCTGTCCGGATTATATCCTCCATCTTCGCTGGCAGGGAGCTTTGTATAATTTAAAGCGGCGATGGAACTTACATAAACAATCTTCTTTACTCCTGCTTCGGCCGCAGCTTCTATGGTATTGCGTGTTCCGTTGATATTGACGTCGTAGATTTCTTTTTTGGGATCTTTCGCCCATAGTTTAAAGGAAGCTCCTACAGCATAAAAAGTTTCCACGCCCTGTAGTGCTTTTACAAAAGAAGTTTTGTCTGTGATATCCGCCTGCACTATTTCACAGTTCAGTCCTTCAAAAGGTTTTGTATTGTTTTTATTTCTTACAGCCGCCCGTACAGGAATACCTTCATTCAATAAAAGTCGTACCAGATTATTTCCCAAATGTCCGTTTGCCCCTGAAACCAGACTTAGATTATTGTTTGTCATTGCATTGATTTTAATGCTGTAAAGTTCATCTTCCAAGCATTAAAACCACTTGACTTTTGTTAGTTAATAATCTTTTTCCGAATCCTGCTGAGACTTTCCGGTTTCATCCCCAAAAATGAAGCGATATATTGAATAGGGACATTCTGAATGATCTCCGGATAATTTTCTATAAGTTTGAGATAGCGCTGCTCTGCATTGAGTACGGACAGTTCTTTGGAACGGTTTTCATTATAAGCAATAGACTGCTGAAATACTGCAATACTAAAATCTTTCATTCCCTGACTTTTAGTCACCAGTTGATCAAGATTTTCTTTGGTAATCCTTAAAAGGCTGCAGTCTGTAATGCATTCTACACAATCTTCTGAACGGGTTTGATTGATAAAATGAGTATAAGAAGTAAAAAAACCGGGTGGGCAGTTGATATGCGTTGTTACTTCATTACCGTTCTCATCCATATAAAACAGCCTGAGGTACCCTGAAACAATATAATAGAGGTATTGAGGAACCTGTCCAGCCTCTTCCAATATTGTATTTTTTGAATAACTGACAGGCTCAAAGTACTGTTTAACCGTTTCAATTTCATCGGAATTAAAATTAAATTCTGAACTTATATACTGTAAAAGCTTGTCGTGCATGAAGAAAACATTTTCGGATACTTTACAAAAATAGCCAAAAGATTAACTTTATTTTTATAATTTAGGATAAACTAATTATTGAATATTTCACGCTCAGAAATATACTAAATTCGATCACTTTTGAAAAAAGTCCCATAAAATGATTTTAAAAAATAATATAATAATCCTCCGGCAAAATAAGCTGCAATATCCAGAATATCTGCTGTAAATCTTTCCGAAAATATAGGACAGACCACTTCAAACAAGATTGACAAGTACATCATGGATGATAAAATAAATTTGAGATCAGGTTTCCAGTAATAACCAAGAACATCATTCATTATATATTCTATCAGATAAGTATACATCGGAACAGTGATAAAATCTGTAAAATAGTTGCTGAAAACAGGAATAATAATTCCTTTCTTTCTTAGGAAAATAATAATTGTCCAAACTACCAAACCCAGAAAAAACCAATATGAAATTTTCGTTTTCATTACATGTGAAATATCGCCATAATCAGCCCAATAATAATCTGCAGGACTTTTACTAAAGTTTCCTGTACTTCTTTTCCTTTCCGGGAATCCTTGTTTCTGGCGGTTTCGTAATTGAATATTTTCTTTCCTTCCATCCTGATAGATTTTCGTTTGCAAATATAACAAAATTAGAACAATTGCTCTAATTTTGTTATATGATTTAAAGTCTCTTATATTTGGACTATGAAAACGAAGGATAAAATTTTATCAAAAGCAATGGAGCTGTTCAATAAAAACGGCTACAACAATATCACGACAAGGCACATTGCAGCTGATCTGAACATTAGTCCTGGAAACCTGCATTACCATTTCAAACATTCAGAAGATATTATCAAGATTCTTTTTTCTGAACTGGTCCTTAAAATGGATGATCTTCTGAACAACCTGCAGAAAATAGAGAATAAAACACTGGAAGACCTGTATCATTTTACTTTCTCCACCTATGAAGTTTTTTATTCCTTTCGATTTCTCTTCATGAATTTCTTTGATATTTTGAAACATATTCCTGCAATAGAAGCCCAGTATGAGTCCATTAATATCAGCAGAAAGGATGAATTTCAGATGATTTTCAAAGGCTTTCAGAAAAATAATATCTTCAGAAGCAATATTCCTGATTTTATACTGAAAAGCCTGACTACACAAATATTCATTATTGCAGACAACTGGATCATCCATAACAGCCTTGCTTTCAAAATGAATGGAGATGAAGCCATAAAACATTATGCTTTAATACAGATGAATCTGTTTTATCCATTACTTACTGAAGAACAGCAGAAACTCTATGAATTAAAATATATAAGCGAGCTATGATCATCAGAAAAGGAAATACCGGTGACCTGCCTGAAATGCGCAGCCTTTTCACAGAAACAATTACTTCTGTCTGTAAAAAAGATTATGACAGAAACCAAATTGATGCCTGGAAATCGGGATCTGAAAATAACGAAAGATGGCTCGAGGTAATCGAAAACCAGATGGTTATCATCTCAAAATTCAATGGAGAAATGACCGGATTCTGTACTCTTGATAAAGGAAGTTATATTGATCTGCTTTTCGTTCACAAAGATTTTCAGCAGCAGGGAATCGCCCGTAGACTGTATATGTTTATTGAGCAGGAAGCCAGGGTGCGCAATGAAAAAAAACTCACTGCTGACGTAAGCAAAACAGCCAGACCTTTCTTTGAAAAAATGGGTTTCAGAATAATCACAGAACAGAAGGTGAATGTAAAAGGCATTGATCTCGCCAACTATAAAATGGAGAAAGAGCTGACTTAAGGATTAGATAATGCAGGAATTACAGCCGGAATATCATCAGTTTAAAATTTCAATTCCCGAAGAATTTGAAACAGTATTTACGCATTTCTATTACGCAGAAAATCGCTCGTCCCACTCGGTCACCAAAACCCTGCTTCCATCCTACCAGACGATCCTATTATTCTGTTTTGGAGAAAACGCTTTTATGACCACTCAGGAAAAAAATATTGTTGAAGTAAACAAATGTATCGTTCTGGGTCCCATACGTCAAACCTTTGATTATACGCTGCCTGCAGGAAGCTCTATTTTAGTAGCTAATTTTAAAGATGATGCTTTTTACCGTTTCTTTGGAAAAGCTATGGTTTCCAACCAAGGTACTCATCCCGACAAGCTTTTACAGGACAATTGCTTTACAGAACTCTGGCATCATCTCTCAGCCTTCTCTTCGGCGGAAGAAAAGACATCTTATATCCTTGAATTCTGCAGACCCTATCTTCAGGATCAGGATAAAATAAGCAAGCTTTTGAGTGCTTTTGAAAGCAGCAATATGAATCCTGTCAAAGCCATCGCAGAACAAACCAGTCAGAGCGAAAGAAACATCCAGCTGAAACAGAAGGAACAGTTCGGATATTCTTCTAAAGAAATTGCCAGATACAGCCGTTTTCTTAAAGCAATTACCCTCATTGAAAAAGAACAGGAAAGTGGCAAAAAGATCGAATGGTTCAATATTATTGATGAATGCGGATACTATGACCAGAGCCAGCTTATTCATGACTTTAAGCATTTCATCAATATTACGCCTTCCAAATATGTAAAATTCCAGAAAGATATCTGCCGTTCAGGATCAGAATAATTCCATTTCGTTTTCTTACAATTTTCACCCATTTAACTCCTCTACATTTGTCTTATTAATTTAAACAATAAAAACGATGAGACATTTAATCATTTACGCCCATCCCAATGAAAATAGCTTGAATAACCACCTTCTTCAAACCGTTATTGAAAGCCTGGAAAAACACCACCATGAAATAGAAGTAAGAGACCTGAATAAAATAGGATTTAATCCTGTTCTCTCATTGGAAGATATGCAGGGACAGTTGGCAGGCCAACTTTCAGAAGATGTAAAAACGGAACAGGATTATATTTCCCGGGCGGAACAGATCACCTTTATTTACCCTATCTGGTGGACAGGTATGCCTGCTATTATGAAAGGATATATTGACAGAGTCTTTAGTTACGGTTTTGCTTACCGCTACGATCAGGGCGTACAGAAAGGGCTTTTAAACGGCAAAAAGGCAGTCATTATCAATACCCACGGAAAATCTCACGAAGAATATGAGCGTATGGGAATGGACAAAGCGCTTACCCTAACCTCGGACAACGGCATTTTTCTGTATAGTGGGTTTGAAATTGTTCAGCATTTCTTTTTTGACAAAGCTGATAAAGCATCTGCTGAAGAAATGGATATTTGGAAAGAACAGATCAGAAATACGTATTCACAGCCGGTTTTTAACCTTTAAAAATTTCTACGGATTACTTTTCTCGCTCTTCAGCCTCGGAAGCTTGAGCGTTAAAAAAATTAAAATTTGATTCTTTAAAAAATTCCCACTGTCTGAGTGCGGGTAGCATATCGAACTGAAACTGCTACAGCAAATCTGCACGAATTTTGGAGATTTTAGGATCAATTTTTAGTGAAGATTCCATTCCAGCCTTGAATTTTTGGTTAATTTTGTTGACTACGTCGAATCTTTGATTTCAAGACAAAAGAATTTATGAAATAATAAATCATTAAATACACATTATTTATAACGATTTTTTATTTTGCTTATGAAGAATTTATGGCATGAAATTAGCTTCAAGAGCGGTAAGTAAAATTGTTTTGAAACCTTTATTTTAAACCATTAGGACTGATAAACTGTTAAGAACAGTAAGTTTTTTTATAAACCTTAACTGATATGGAACTTTACAGTGGGTCTTAATGGTTTAAATATTGGATTATCATCAAAAAGCTTTTATATTTACATTATCAATGAAACATTTAAACAGCATATTGCGTCTTCCTTTTTTCAGTGAGTATTACTCCCCGACGAACCGTTCGGGAAGACTTTCTATATCTGTACTATAATAAGAATAATCTAATTTATATATAGAGCCCGGACAGCATTGTCCGGGCTTTTTTGTTTTTAAAAACCTAATTATTATGATCAATACATTACAAGAAAATGCAGCCATCATCCTGCCGAAAAATGGTCTGGAACAGAAAATTAAACAGGCTGAACAGGAAAACAGGAAATTAATTATCAAACTGGGATTTGATCCTACAGCTCCGGATTTACATCTGGGTCACGCTGTCGTGCTTAAAAAACTGAAACAGTTTCAGGAACTGGGACACCAGATTGTGATTGTAGTTGGAAGTTTTACGGCCAGAATTGGTGATCCGACAGGAAAAAACAAGGCGAGAAAACCGTTAAGTGTTGAAGATGTGAATCACAATGCACAGACCTACATCAATCAGCTTTCGAAGATTATTGATGTGGAAAAAACCAAAATTGTTTTTAATTCCGACTGGCTGGATGCATTGAGTTTTTCAGAGGTCATTCAGCTGATGTCAAAGGTAACGGTAGCCCAACTGATGCACAGAAATGATTTCAATAGAAGATTTACAGAAAACACTCCGATTGCGATGCACGAACTTGTGTACCCTATCCTTCAGGGGTTCGATTCTGTTAAGATTGAATGCGATATTGAGATGGGCGGAACGGATCAGCTTTTCAACTGTACCATGGGAAGGCAGCTTCAGGAAGCTCATCAGATGTCAGCACAGGTGGTGATGTGTATGCCTCTGCTCAAAGGTCTTGACGGCAAAGAAAAAATGAGCAAATCCCTGAATAATATTATCGGACTGACGGATGAACCTAATGATATGTTTGGAAAAACCATGTCGATTCCCGACAGTCTTATCGATGAATTTATTGATCTTGCTTCTGATTTTTCTGCTGAAGAAAAGGCCGGTTTACAATTAAAACTACAAAACGGGGAAAACCCGATGAACATTAAAAAGCTTATCGCTAAAAACATCATTATCCAATACCATGATCATGCAGCGGCAGAGCTTGCAGAAGAATTTTTCAGCAGCCAGTTTCAGAGCAAAAATTCCGAAGAGAAAGTCTATGAACCTGTTTCTTTAGTTTCACTTCAACATAAAGAAAGCCTGATCACACTGGTGGAACTCTGCAGCACACTTAAAAGTGACCTCAGCAAATCGGCGGTCCGAAGAATGATCGAAAGCGGAGGCATTCAGATTAATCATATCAAAATAACGGATCCTGATAAAAAAATTGAATTATTACCAGAAACAAAGGTAAAAATCGGGAAAAGAGATTTTTTTGAACTCGTTTAAATCTTAAGACGCTTGACGTAATTTTCAATATATTCGTTTAAATAAAAGTGATGAGCTATTTTATGGTCGATATTGAAACTGAGAATTAATGTAGAAAAAAATTCAAGAATCGTTATCTTAGATTCCTATTAATTCCAGACGGTTACCAACAATCCGGTTCAAAACAACAACTTATGAATACTATCATCACCTACAGAAAAGCTTCGGAAAATGATATGAATTATCTTCTTGATCTAAGAACGAAAACCATGAACCCGCATTATGCAGATTCCAATCTTCCAACAGATAAGGAAACAACTTTACAGAGAATTCTTTACCAGTTCGACAAAGCGCATATCATCTTATTAAACAATGAACCTGTAGGATTACTGAAGATCGATAAAGCCGAGAACAAAACAGAGGTTATGCAGCTTCAGATCGATCCCAGCCAACAGGGAAAAGGTCTGGGAAAAATGATTTTAACTGATATTCTTGAGGAAGCTTCCAAGGATAAAAAAACAGTAACATTAAGTGTCTTGAAAACCAACAAAGCTCAAAATTTATATGCAAGTTTAGGCTTTAAAATTGTGGGTGAAGATGAACATTCTTTTTTTATGGAGTTTCAAGGTGGCTTCGAGAACTTCAGTCAACTTTAAAGGATACTTACTTCATTGCAGCAGCCTATCATTAATGACAAACATTTCTGAGGGCTGAGGCTCGAATCCCCCCACCTAATTTTTTTATGACTGATTCGCCAAAGTAACAAAAATCAGTCTTCCTCCTTCTTCTGAAGACAAAAGTATTTTTTTGCCATCCGTCAGCTCCACCATAGAGCCAGGAGGAATTTCTTTCTGTTCGGTAACGTCTTTCATCGAGATCAGGCTTTGGTTTACAAATACCCATTTTTCATTATGAAAAGTGAAATATCCGACAGGCATTTTATCCTGCATGGTGAGGTTCTCGTTTCTGATTACCTTTCTGGAAACATGCCATTTGAATAGATATTGGTTGTTATAAACCATCAGTCGGTGATTTTCAGGTTTCCAGACCTCATCATCAAATTTAAAGTACAGATCCAGAACAGGAAGGGTTCCTTTGTGCGGAGTTCCACAGAATGGACATTTCGGATGGCTGGTATTGTCAAAGACATACCATTTTTCAGTACATTCCGGATTATAACAAGGCTGTATAAGATCTGCGGTCTTCAGCAGAGCGGTTTCCCACTCATTAGCCATAGGCCGTCTGATCGGATCATGAAGACCGTCTATAAATGCTTTTTTAAACAGTTCGGATAGATAAGGACCCGCAGCTGTAAAAGGAATTTTTTGAGGATCGCCCCAGAAAGCATCCCATTTTCTTAAGTGATCGGCTTTTACCTGATTGGAAGGATCTTGAGGATGTTCTATAAACAATGCTTTTTCACCCATAGAAATCACCTCATCTTTTTCAGAATCCAGATCCCAGATCTTTCCGCCTCGCAACGGATGTCTTCTGAACAGGTACATATAGATCAATACTGCCAGTGCATGAAGATCTGTCTTCTGGTTCGGCAAATGCCTTCCGGGATCCTGCATGCTCAGATGCTTGGTTTTTAAAACTTCCGGAGCAATAAAATCTGCAGTTCCGATGACTTCCGGCGGGAAGAGTTTTGGAACCACCAATCCGTCTATATCAATAATACAGGCAGATTTCGTCACCGGATCTATCAGAATATTGTTGTAGGAAAGGTCGGAGTGCGCCAGTCCCATCTGGTGAAGCTTTTTCACACCCCTGCTGATATTGATGGTAATCTGGAAATAACTGAGCCAGTCCCCCAATTCTGAGTGATCCAATCTTAGCGGATACTGCTTATTTCTAAACATGGGAGCCGTGAACCATTTTCCTACTTTATCCTGCCCCTGAATATTATCTGATCCGATATATCCTTTGGCAAAGAAGAACTTTTTATGGTAAACAGGAACCACAATTCCTGTCAGTTTATTTTTTTCTACAATATCATAAGGCCATCTGAATATTTCGTTCAGAAAGTAATCTGATGAATTTCCATTTTTTATATTCCCTAGATAAGTGGAGACAATTCTCATGATACGCTCTTTCTGTCCGGCATCCAAAGGAGTTCGGTAAAAAGCCACTACATATTCCCTGTCCGGCGAAAAATAGACATCTTTCACTCCGCCCCGGATCGGACTTTCATCTACGTATTCATAAGATTTTGCAGTGTCCAAAATGGAAACAACTTTAACAATTTTTTTCATGTTTAATAGATTATGGCTAGTGTTCTGTCATCATGATTTCCTCTGCTCCAGAAATCGGTCCAGGTAAGAAGCTGTTGATCAATATGGATGTCGTTGATAAAATCTACTTTCACTCGGTCATCATTATTTCCAGCCAGATCATTAAAAAATGTTTTCCAGCTGTCGATATTTTCAAGCTTACTTTCCGTCATGAATTTTGGATCGTAAATCCCATCTGTCATCAGTACAAGGTAGGAAAAATCATTGACGCAGGTTATTCCGAATCGTGAAGCAGGATCATCACTAAAGATTTCTTTCATGGTGATAAAACGGGTTCCACCACCAAATTCTCCCACATCCATCTGATTCAGAAGTTTTACTTCAGAAAAATCCTGACTGATCAGGTTGATCGGGCAGTCTCCTACTCCAAAGGTAAGAATGACATAACCGAAATCAAACTTTTTTATTAATGCAAAAATCAGTGTCGTGTGAAAATCTTTTATCGAAAACGAATGCTCTGTTGCCGCTTGATCCAAAGTATGGTATACATACAGCACTCCTTCATACATAAGTCTTATGATATTCTCCCTGGCTTTAGATTGCTTTGATAACTCAGAAGTATTGTAAACCGTTTCAATATTCTTTTCGATTCCTTTTAAAATTTCTTCAGAGCTGAAAAATCGGTTCACTGAAATAGTTGCCAGTCTGGATCCTTCTCTTGCCATAATCGCAGACCCGGCACCGTCTGCCACTGAAACAATGCTCCAGCCTCCGAAAAGTTCATCTACTGCAAAATCATCATCCCTGAATTTTCCTTCATGAGCATGGGAACGTCCTCTTTTAGAAACAACGGTAATTTTTTTGCCTGAGAATTTTCCTTTGTAAGATGCTTCATCGGGTTTATAATAATCATCGTTGATATCGGATGGAATATTTTTCCAGAGATCTTTCGGATCAGCATTAACAAGCAAGTGTACTTTTTTGATTTCCGTACTGTTTTCATCATGGATGTGAAAGAATTCTATGTCAAGATCATGAATACTGTTTGCGTGAGGAATCCCTGATAATCTGTTGTTTTCAAATGTAAGACCTGTTTCCTGAAGGTTGCCGATGCTTTTAATCTTTATATTCGGAAAGTCCTCCATCTCAAAACTGAATTCGTAAAACTGTTTTGAAGTGGCATTTTTAAGCACCAGATGGACTTCTTTAAACTCTTCTTTTTCCCTGTAAATAACAGCTTTTTCCATGGCGTTTTGTTTCTTCTCGGCAATAGTGTTTCACTATCCCAGAGTCCGGTTAATATCAAATCCTTCACTGGAAAATCCGTAATAATCTGAAGTTCCGCACCATGGGCATTTGTTGTAACCTTCTCCCTTCAGACAGTGAATTCCGCCACATGAACAGGTCGCCAGAGCAACAGGATTGGCACAGTGAGGACAGGACGTACCTCCTTGAAGTTCTTCAATCGATATTGTAAGGTAAGTTTTCTGGGAGGATGAAAGTCTCAGATATGATTTTTCATCAATTTTATAGGCTCCATCCAGTCTGTAATATCTTGTCGACATTCCCGGTATGCTTGATTCGGCGAATGTTTTTTTAAACTTCATTAAATACAGCTTTTCTGTTTCAGAACATTTACCGTTCAGAACAACAAAATTATTGTCTGGAAATTTCTGTTCCAGCGTGGGATCTACTTTTTCCAGGATAATGGAATCGATTTTTGAAAGATTAATTCCTTCTTTATTGGCTTCAGTAACACTCTGGCTGGTTGTTTTAATGGAATCTGTCACCCATTTGAAGAATTCTTTATAGGAATTTTCATCTGAATTATTGAACAGTAAAACATTGTCTGATAAAGTGCCCAACAGCTTATAATTGGTATTTTCGCCAATAGATACGGCAATTGTATTGGATTTTCCGTGGTATTTATTGTTCCATCTTTCAATAGCTTTAGTAGCATCATCGGTAGGAATACCGTCGGTAAAAAGAAAAACGATAGGTTTCCAGTCGCCTTTTCTGTCATAAGTTGTTTTTACAATATCCCGGTCTATGCAATCCATTACTTTAATAAGACCCTGAGACAGGGATGTCCCGCTTCCAATAGGGATCTTCGGAGGATAAAAACTGATGATATCCTGAAGCGGGGTAATAACCTCAGCTTCTCCTGCAAAACCTACAATGGAGATATAGACCGTTTCCAGTGAATACGGATCTTTCTTCAAATCTCTGATGATATTGGCGATACCTTCCTGTACCTGCTCAATGGGCTCTCCAACCATAGATTCGGAGACATCAACTAAAAAATAAATGGGAAGTCTTCTCATGATGTATAGTAAAGACAAATGATTTAAATAATAATATTAAGCTCGGAAGGCGGCGGTGGCAGCGGTGTGGTTTCTCCGGTTCCTTGTGACTTTCCGCCCATCGTGATGGATGAACTTACCCATTTGAAAAATGAGGAAAGCGTGATTGCATCAGTGGTATCCAGCTTTACTACGTGGTCTGTAAGCTCTTTCAGGAACTGTTCATCTGCTTTCGGACCTGCGGCACAGCCAACAATAGCCCCGAATTCCAGATCTCTGATTACAGGGATCATCTGTCTGTATTTCTGAATATCAGATGGTTTTCCGTCCGTAAATATAAATAGCAGTGGCCGCCAGTCTTCTTTTTCATCCGAAGATCCTTTGACCAGTTCTTTTTTCACCAGCTCTGAAACCATTTCCAACGCCGCTCCGGTATGGGTAGGTCCACTGTCTGGGCACGTGATTTCCATAGGATAAAAACTGGCAAGATCGGTCAGAGGAATAATATTTTTAACCTCGCGGTCAAAAGTGATTACACTCAGATGGAGACTGTCCATCGCCTGTGGATCTGCCCGGAGCATGCTTATCAGCCCGTTAAATCCATTATTCAGTGCCTGGATAGGTTCTCCGTTCATAGAACCCGAGGTATCCAGTAAAAAGTATGCTAATAATCTCCTGCTCATGGTAAGATGATTGTATTTCTGAAGCCGGCAGGAAAGTTGAAAGCTTTCGCTGCCGGCTTTTCATTTGATAAAAATTCAGATTTAATTGCTGTATGAATATTGCTTCAGAATTTCGATAAAGTTATCGGTCTGATGTGGATCTCCGATAGCGCGGAATTTCCAGTCGCCGTTGTGACGATAGGCTTCAGCAAAAACCATCGCACATTTTCCGTTCATACTGGCATCTCCAGAAAGGCTGTATTTTGTAATCTCTTTTCCTTTGGCATCTACTGCCCTGATAAAAGCATTTTCTATCATTCCGAAATGCTGGTTATTCTGTTTTCCCTGATAAATGGTCACCAGGAATAATATTTTCTGATAGCGCTCGTCCAACTGATCAAGTTTAACGATGATCTGCTCATCATCCCCATCTCCGGCACCGGTTCTATTGTCTCCCGTAAGCCATATATTTCCACTCGGATGCTGCATAGAATTAAAGAAAACCACATCACCTTGATACAATGCGATCTGTCTTCCTTCATTCGTCTGTACCGTTTTTCCCAGGTTGGCCACTTTACCGTTTCCATCCAAAAGAAATGCAACAGCATCAAGATCATATTCTGCTTCTTTACTGAACAGCTTTCCAAAGAAACCACCTTGTTTTCTTACATCCCATCCTAAACCTATCGTCACTTTTGAAAGATCATAAACACTTTCTCCGCGGTCATTCTTCCTTAAATCAATGGTCTGACCTTTCTGTAAATTAATTGCCATAGTTATAGTTTTGTGTATTTGATAAAATAATTATTTAATGATCTGTCCTTTATAGTATTTCTCAAGGAAGAAGGCCAGGTCTGCTCTGTAACCGATTCCTGAAGCTTCAAATTTCCAGCTTCCGTTCCTTTTGTACAGTCTGCCGAATTCTACTCCGGTTTCAATAGAGAAATCTTCATCCAGCTCATATTTTGCAATCTCCTGGTTGGTACTGTTATCTACAATTCTGATATATGAATTCCGTACCTGCCCGAAGTTCTGCTTTCTTCTTTCAAAATCTTCGATAGTAACTACGAAAAGAATTTCTTCTGCTTTAGGATCTACTTTTTCAAGATCTACCATAATTGCTTCATCATCGTCTCCGTCGCTGTTTTTGCCGCTTGGATCATCTCCAGTGTGTGTCAGTGCGCCATCGGGAGACTGAAGGTTATTATAAAAAACAAAACATTCCTCATTTATTAATTTTCTGTCGGAATCAATCATGATGGCAGAAGCATCCAGATCGAAGTCAAAGCCTGTCCCTTCATTAGGGTCCCACCCCAATCCTATCGTCATTTTAGTTAATCCTATATCGATCTTTTGTCCTTTCTGTAAATTAATTGCCATAGTGTCTTAGATTATTAATTATTTTTTGTTTAAGATAAATGTGATTTGTGAGCTCACCAAATTTATTGATAAAAAAATGAATAGCATACGGTAATCCTCAATTTTAATAAGGCTTTAACATAATACAAGACAGGCAAAATGCATCTTATGGATTTTAGAAACGATAAGGTTCCGAGTATTCAAAATAAAAAAGTCCAATTAAAAAATTGGACTTGTATCGATTAAAAGCTATTGTTGATTAATTATTAAATTCCTTATGGGAAACTGTTTTTTCTCTTGCCTTAGCCAGCATAGGAATTGAAATAAGTCCCATCACCAGCATAATAGTGATTTGTAGCGGAAGTGAAATAAACGAATACGTCAAGCCCATTTCTCCACCAAGCTCCGCACTTTTCCCCATTGAGATAAAAAGGGCCATAAAGCCGAACTTCATCGCCAGATTAAAAGCACCGATTCCACCACTGGCAGGAATGATCATTCCCAAGGTACCTACAACAATAATAAAAAAGCCGTCAGCAATAGTAAAATTTGAGGTTTCAGGAAGCGCAAAACAGACAAGATAAGCTGCAAAGTAATAGCATATCCATATTCCTAAGGTATAAAAGATGAATTTCCCTTTTTCTTTTAATTTGAATATGGTTGTCAAGCCCTGAAAAATTCCGTCAATAAAATTAACAATCTTTCCTAAAAAAGGGACGTCAGCAAGTCTCTTTTTGAATACAAAAAACAGAACAGTTCCTGCTGCCAATATCAGAACACCAAACAGAATCTTTTCAGGATTAATATTAACGCCTGAGTTTTGATAAAAGGCAAGGATTGCTTCGTATTTAAAAATCAGCGTAAGCCCCAGGAATCCCAGCATACATATAAGGTCTACTACTCTTTCCAGAATAATTGTTCCAAAGGATTTATCGACCGGAACTTTTTCCACTCCATACAAAGCGGTAGCTCTTGCTACTTCACCACTTCTTGGAATCGTCAGGTTCATCAGGTACCCGAAAGATATGGACCAGAGTGAATTGGAATTTGAAATTTTATGCCCCATGGGTTCCAGCATAAGATTCCAGCGTATAGCCCTAAACCAGTAAGCCAGAATACCAAAAACAGATGCAAAAAGCACCCAGAGATAATTAGCCTTTGCCAAAGATGCCTTGATCACCTTAAAATCTAGTCCTTTTAAAGCTAGCCATAAAAAAAAGCCTGCAAAAGCAAGCGATATTACTATTGTCAGTATTGATTTTAAAGGATTTTTTGATTTTTTCTCCATAGATCAGGTCAGAAGGTTTGTTTTTTCATCAGGGAAAACAATCTTCGGCTGGAAAACTTTTGCTTCTTCAGGAGTCATCTGTGCATAAGCAATAATGATAATGATATCATCTCTCTGTACTTTTCTTGCTGCAGGACCGTTCAGGCATACTTCCCCTGATTTTCTCTTCCCTTTGATAACGTAGGTATCAAAACGCTCTCCATTGTTCACATTGACGATATACACTCTTTCTCCCACTACCAGACCGGCAGCTTCTATAAGATCTTCGTCGATCGTTATACTCCCAATATAATTAAGGTCAGAGGCCGTAACCCGCACCCTATGGATCTTAGACTTGAAAACTTCTATTAACATGCTGCAAATTTATTAATAAAAATTAATAAAACAGGCTTTTGAAATCAATTTAAAACATCCACAAACTCAGCTATTTATTTTTATACAATACAAGCTTTCAAGCCATTATTTAGAAAATCAGCAAACATATTATTAAAAACATCAATAGTTTTCACGAAATTCAGAATTTAATAAACACAGGAAATAATATTATTTTTTTGCTAAAGTCAATACACATAAGCATTTGGCATGATTTTAGTAAGCCGTAACGTAGATTTTATGTAAAAAGTCAAATTATCATATTTTAACTGTTTTAGCTAAAAAGAGAAAAAATTATATAATTTTTTATAAAATAATTGCACAATTAGAAAATAGTATTATATTTGCTATAATTACGAACTAACTTAATATTAAAAATTATGAACAAGTCTGAATTAATCGACGCAATCGCAAAAGATGCAGGAATCACTAAAGTTGCAGCTAAAGCTGCTTTAGAGTCATTCATCGGTAATGTAACAACTACTTTAAAGAAAAAAGACGGAAAAGTTTCTTTAGTAGGTTTCGGTACTTTCTCAGTAGCTGAGAGAGCAGCTAGACAAGGTATCAACCCTGCTACTAAAAAGCCAATCAAAATTGCTGCTAAAAAAGTTGCTAAATTTAAAGCAGGAGCTGATTTATCAAATGCAGTTTCTGGAGTTAAGAAAAAATAATCATTCAGATTAAAAAATTCAAAGGCTGTTTCTCAGGAAGTGGCCTTTTTTTTGTGATTTTAAGTGGCTTCGGGAACCTCAACCTTACAAGAATTATACAATCAGTAAAATTCCAAAATCACTTCATATTCTACTCATTACCTATTCTTAAGTTTTGGCTAAAGCCATTATTAAATGCTATAAATTGAAAGCGGGCTAAAGCCCGCTCCTATTGAATTTTAAATGATATCTTTTATACTATAAATTAGGTTAGCCTAATGCATCTTTGAATTAAAAAGGTCGTGAGCTTCTAATATTACTAATTACAACTCCGATTTTCCAGCATCCATCTTCTAACCTCTAAATTCTAATTTCTAGCTTCTAAATACTATGGTGCCAGTCGGGAAATCTTCCAGTCCAGGTCTTCCAGCTGATAAATAATTCTGTCGTGGAGACGGTTGGGTCTTCCCTGCCAGAACTCAATTTCGTAAGGTTTTGCGATATATCCACCCCAATTGGCAGGTCTCGGCACTTCGCTATTTTCGTATTGTTTTTCCAGTTCTTTTAGTTTTTTTTCAAGGAACTCTTTATTTGGAATAACCTGGCTTTGCGGTGAAACAGCAGCTCCGAGCTGGCTTCCTTTAGGCCTTGAATGAAAATATCCGTCACTTAGGTTTTCAGCTATTTTTTCAAGTTCAGCTTTAATAATGATCTGTCTTTCCAGATTGGGCCAGAAAAAATGAAGGCAGGCTTTATGGGTGCTTTCTATTGCTTTTCCCTTTCTGCTGTCATAGTTGGTATAGAAAATAAATCCTTCGTGTGTATAAGCCTTAAGAAGCACCATTCTGGTTCTGGGACAACCGTCTTCTTCTACTGTAGAAACCGCCATGGCATTAGCTTCAGAGACCTCAGAACTCTCACTGGCGTCCAAAAACCAGTCCCTGAACTGTTCGATGGGATTCTGTTTTATCTCACTTTCAATAAGTTGGGATTTCTCATACACTTTTCTCTTGTCGTGCAGGTTTTCCATAAAATATTTTTATTAAATTTGAGTATGAATTACTCATACAAAGGTAAAATATTAATTTCCACACCCGATATTTCCGGCGATATTTTTTCGAGATCGGTAGTACTGATCATTGAGCATAATGAAAGCGGTGCATTTGGTTTGATATTAAATAAAAAGAACGGCCAGATGAGTAGTAAGTTCAAAAACTTTTTTGACTTCAAAATAGAGGTGTATGATGGTGGTCCTGTGGAAAATGATAAGGTATTCTTTATCGTAAAAGAAAAAAAGGTAACAGAGGTATTTTCTGAGATCAACAAAGACTTTTATCTGACGGAAGATATCGAAAGTATCATTAGTGCTGTCCTTAATAAGGAACTGGATATTAACGATGTGAAAATCTTCTCAGGCTATTCGGGATGGTCCGCAGAGCAGCTGGATGATGAAGTACATAGAAAGCTATGGACGGTAGTAGATGTCTATAATCTGGACTATACTCTTCCCAACGACCAAACGCTCTGGAAATCTATTATGCAGAACCTTGGAGGGGAGTATCTCCTTTGGGCCAACTCTCCTGAGGACATTTCTCTTAACTAACTGAATTCTCATCTGATACACTTTGAAAACATTAACAAACTTTTAAGATTATGTTAACCAATTTTAAAGAAAGATTTTCCGTTATTTGACAAACCAAAATCACTGAAATGAAAGGACTCAAATTACTCGCTTTATCAGCTTTTTCTGCGTCATTCTTATCTTTTACCCCTATTCATAAAAAATACATCGTTGTAGATGCCGGACACGGCGGAAATGATATGGGAACGGTTTATGGAAAATTCTCAGAAAAGGAGATCACTGTCAATATTGCTAAAGAGATCCAGAAACTGAATGAAAATCAGGATCAGTATGAAGTGATTCTAACCCGGGATTCTGATTCCTATCCTACTCTTCAGGAGAGAACAGCTATGATTAATAAGCTGAATCCGGAGTTGGTTATTTCTCTTCATATGAATATGGGTCCTGAGAAAGAAACCTCAAAGCAGGGAACTGAAGTATATATTCAGAATACAGAAAATTCAAAAAAGCTTGCTGAAAAAATTTCTAAAAAATTTGATGTCCATAAAATTGAGGAACGTAATCTGCATATGCTAAGGGAAACAAAAGCTCCTGCAGTATTGGTAGAACTTGGCTTTATGAATAATACAAAAGACAGGGATTATGTCACCAGTGATCAGGGACAAAAAGAGATCGCACAAAAATTCACAGAGATTATCCGTGAATACTAAATAAAGAAACAATTTCTGATTTATTCAGAATAAAACCCGGTAAAGGACTTGGGTACTTTGTTGTTTACCGGGTTTGTCAATTTTAAAAACTATTTTTCCAGCTTTCGACCATTTCTATAAAACGGGAGCTTTCAAAAGTTTTATTTCTTATTTTACCTACAGAAAATATGCCTTTTTCATCGGAGATCATTAAAATCTCTTCAGCTTTCTGAGATTCAAAGGCTATAATTTCATGTTCCTGAATATCTGCCAGATTATTTTTATGTAAAAAAGTGACAAAATTTTCCATTAAAGGAGAGATGTATGCACCTTCTGTCTGTTTGGCTACTTTGATTACATTTCCTTCGAGAAACAACAGGTTTCCGGAAGTGGTGCGGGCAATTCTTTTATTAGGATTGAGCAGGATCACATCATCCAGATCATTTTCTTCAGCATAGATCCCTCCGTAGATATTTTCCGGACTATGAACCCTGATATTGCTTAATAAATTATTATTGACATTGATTTCCTTGGTGAGATCCATTTCCAAAAGCCTCTGATGAACAGCAAGTACATCATCCAATTCCGTCACTTCATAAAAATAGGATACTGAGGATTTTGAAACCGTTACAGCATCATTATTTCTAAAAACCTGGAAGTTGATGATCCCGTTTTTTATTCCTTTACCATCGATAACCTCTTTTTGAAAAAGGTTCTGAAAAAACTCCAGGGTATAGGTGAGCGGAATATTCATTCTCATTTTTCTCATAGAAGCCATCAGGAAGAAATAACATTCTTCATCCATGATCAATCCTCCATTTCTGAGGAAGAATGAAACTTTAACTGCGTCACCCAAAAGAAACGCTCTATTCTTTACATTTAACCCGTCTGATGTAAAATATTGATTTTCCAATTTTTGATGTGATTTATTTATAAAAAAATAATGAACGATAAATCGTTCATCAGTTTTACCATTTAATTTTGTTCAGCCTATGCTGCACCTAATTTTATTCTAAGGTTTTCTATAAGGTTTTCCCAATATAATGCATTTTCTTCTTCATCACCTTCCTCACAGAAATCTGTAATGTTCAGAGCCAAATCTTCAGTAATATCGTCTATAGTGATTGTCATTTCAAAGAAATTTTTAGTCCCTTCATCTTCTTCCCATCTAAAACGTACGAAACCTTCAGGCTTGTATCTTATCAAAGTCGCCTTTTCGGCAGGACCTCCGCCCCAGCTAAAAAAGAAATCATCACCTTTCTCTGTCACATCATCCGCAAACCATTCAGACAGTCCCTCCGCCGTTGCCAGATATTCGTATAAAATCTCTGATAAACAATGCATTGGAAATTCGTAATGGACTTTATGTTTCGCCATATAATCTTTGTTTTTATCGTCCCGCAATATATAAATTAATTTTTTTATTACACAAAAAAGCAATTACTTTTTTAAAGAATCTTCATGATATTTATCACGGGTTTAATATCTATATTGAATATTTTTCAGACCGCAAAAAGCACCATGCAACGCATAAAAAAATCTCTCCCCTTGGGAAAGATTTTATGGTTAATTATCATTCAAAACCTCTAAAATGATCTGGCATCCTAGTCGGATTTCCTCAAGTGAGATGGTAAGCGGCGGCGAGATCCTCATATATTCGTTTCTATAAAGCTGCCAGAACACAATAAGACCCTTTTCCATGCATTTTTTTGCTACATTAAGGGTATAATCGGGTGTACCAAGATTCACGGCCAGCATGAGCCCTTTTCCGTTGATGTTTTTAATTTTAGGGTGTACAAGAAGTTCTCTGAACAGTTTTTCTTTTTCAATAGTCTCATCCATCAGACCGCTTTCTAAAACTTCTTTCAGAGTAGCATGGCTGGCTGCTGCGATTAACGGATTTCCTCCAAATGTTGTAATATGGCCCAGCTTTGGGGAATGTGAGAGTGTTTCCATAATTTTCCTTGAACTCATAAAAGCACCTACCGGCACTCCTCCCCCCATTCCTTTCCCCATCACAAGGATGTCCGGAACAATTCCAAAATGTTCAAACGAGAATAATTTACCGGTTCTGCCAAAGCCGGGTTGGATTTCATCAAGAATCAGAAGGGCCCCTACTTCTTCACACCTTCTTTTAAGTTTGATTAAATAATCACCTTCCGGCACTAAAAACCCTGCTGCTCCCTGAATGGTTTCCAGAATCACACAAGCTGTCTTTTCTGTAATTTGATCCAGATCATTTTCATTGTTGAATTCAATAAAACTGATCATAGGTAACAACGGTCGAAATTCTCTTTTATGGGTTTCGTTACCGGATACACTTAATGCACCATGCGTGTTGCCGTGGTATGAGTTTTTAAAAGAAACAATTTCTTCTCTTCCGGTATAACGTTTGGCCAGTTTCAGACTTCCGTCAATAGCTTCTGCTCCACTATTCACCAGATAGGTAATTTCCAAAGGATCCGGAGTAGCTTCGGCCAATAGTTTACACAATGCAATCGGTTTTTCCTGTGCATATTCTCCGTATACCATTACATGAAGGTATTTGTCTGCCTGTTCTTTGATGGCCTGCACCACTTTAGGATGGGAATGTCCTAATGTATTGGCAGAAACACCTGCTACGAAATCCAGATATTTTTTTCCGTCTGTTCCGTAAATATAGCTTCCTTCTGCTTTTTCAACTTCAAAACCTGCTGCGAATTTTGTGGTTTGTGCCTGATATATAAAAAAGTCTTTATGCATTTCCATTGATGAGAAAATTTTCAGCAAAGCTAAAAAAGATTCATCACATGCAGAAATTATCAATGAGGAATAAAAAATTACCCTTAGAAATCCAAGGGTAATATTTATTAAAGAGGGTTGTTATTATAATACTTTCTCGACTGTTACATAACTGTTATTGGTTACTGTATAGGAAGTGGTACCTCCAACTTCAGAAACAGCTTCCAAAGTAATGTACTGTCCCTGTATTGCATAAACGGAGAAATCCAGATTGATCTTTCTATTGGTTCCATCAAAGTTCACTGTATTTTCAAGCAGCTGAAATCTTTGCGTATCATTGACATAGATCCCTGCTCCTAATCTGCTGCTAAATGAGCCTGCGGGACCAGTAAAGGTAATATTTAAATTAATCCTGTATAAACCTGTCTGACGAATATACAATCTGTTAAGATTTGCACCGCTCGTTGGAACATTTGTTTTAAGTTTTAATGGATCGGCCAAAAAATTAGGCTTATCAATCAAAGAATTGATTGGAAGCAGTATGTTTCCTGATGTAGTGGAAACTGAGTTGAGCTGAAATCTGGAAATATTATCGGACTCCACTTCAAAAGCTTTACTCCATACAAGTCCGTTGAAAACCATAGCCTGTCCTGTGCTTTTAACAAAGAGAAGCATTCCTTTCAACTCTTCTATAACCGTTGCCGGAGCACTTGCTCCTGTAAAAGGCAGTAATGCTTCCGTATCAACAGCCGGAAGACCAAATCCTTTTACTCCGGCAGCCTCATTTGTATTGGTAATGTATAACATAACCTGATCATTGCCGCTTGCATTGGAATCGGGATTGGGAATATTAGTAAAATTAACTTGTGCGCTGTAAATATTGGCTATCAATATCAAACAGCAGAAGATATATTTTTTCATGATTAGTAAGCTTTAATTAAACGTGCTGCAAGATATGAACTGGCCGAATTTGTATCTGTTCCGTAAGCTGCCAGAGCGCCACCAGAAATGGCAGTGGAACTGATTGCTGGAACCACTCTAAGCTCAGTTCCTGCCGGAAGAGAAATAGTTTGTGCAAAACTTGATGTTTTATTGCCCTGTGTATCTATAATAAAAACAATGGAATAATTTGTTTTTGATACCACTGTTTCCCAATCTGGAGATGATGGATATTTAACCTGTAGTGTAAGTTTAAATTCAGTAACCCCGGCTACCGCTCCAAAACTACCGCCTGTAAAAACAAGTGCAACACCCACGTCATACACTCCTGATACTTTTATCGTTACATTGGTTGCATTTTTAAGAGTTAGATTATCAACAAGGACCTGGCTTTTATTGTCAGGGGCCAGATAAGTAGGCGAGCCTCCTGCGAAGCAAAATCCTATTCCAAATGAAATACATGGGATGGATATTCCTGAAGATATTCCGAGTCTTGATGTTTTTAGCTGGTATATCCCTTGAATCTGTCTTGCCGGATTCCAAGCATAGCCATCATATTTGTAATACTGTTCATCATTCTTGTTGTAAATTAGGCTTCCCACAAGATTGGCATAGTCATCAAACACATCAGGTGCCGAAGCGTTATATCTTGGAAAGGAAGTATAGATATTTGCATAGGGAAGTATAACTCCTTTTACACCGTCCTGAATTTTCAATATATTCTGATTACTGGGCGTACTGCTGCCGATAGTAACCTGTGCCATTAATGCATAATGAAAAATGAGCACCATAAGTAGTATAGTCTTTTTCATGTTATTGCATATTTATTTTTTCAACAATAATTTCTGAAACAGCATTTCCCGTTTTTGACATTGCAAAAAACATGTTATTTCCTCCCAATGCTCCTGTACAGACTCCTGTACCAATATCCTGAGTTCCACCCATGGTGAGCCTTAGTTTATCTCCTGCATTAAAGACGCCCACATAGGTAAATGCCAGAGACTGTCCCACATCTATAGATCCGGGAAGAAGAGTCGTAACGGACAAAGCTCCTGCTGTGGAACTGCTTGTAGTGTCATTAATAGGTCTCCAGGTAGCATCCAGTGCCGTACTCAGCTCTAGATCAAGTTTCGATTTGAGGTTAATGATCACCCCTATACAAAGCGGTGTACTAATGTCCAGCGCCCCACTTTTGAATGAAACCTTATATAATCCTTTTGTATTGATATTGATCACATTACTAGTAGCTGCAGCTAATGAAACGTCTGTCGTAATTTCATTAAAACTTGGTGTAGCAGTTGTAAAATTTACACTGGCTGCCGTGCAGGTTCTAACAGTAAGAGCACAGGCCAGTCCGCAGGTTCCGCAGCTGGTAGTAACCGTTCCGGATCGTATGAAACGAGCCATTTTATTGTTTTTCATGGTCGTTACAATAGGATCTGATATTTTCCAGGTTGTACCGTCGTTTTGTACTATACTTCCGGTTTCTCTGTTGAAAATGATTGAGCCTTGGGTTCCGTTTCCTGTGGTACCAACTGCAGAAGTGGGAAGTATTGAAGCAGTATTGGATCTGGGCATACGTGCTGCATTGTTGTCCTGTTTTACATGCAGAAGTGTTCTTGTATCAGGTTGGAAGCCGGGAATTTTAGCAATCCCAACCTGTGCATTGACCCTTATAAAGCAAAGTATAAAGGCCAAGAGGAAATAATAGATTTTCATTTTTGTTTTTTTTTATCATTCTTGGTGTATTAAATTTATGAAATATTATGATTTAAATGACATCAATCCTCAAAAAGTAGTGTTAAATAAAAAGAAAAAAAGAAAAAGCTAGATTTAAAAAGGAATTCAAAGACTAAGCAACTATTTTAAAATTGAAAAAAAGGAACTATTTTACATCATATTGGAGCATTTTTCTACTTTATAAAAAAAATAAATCACCATTTCTTATTAAAAAATGGTGATTTATTGTTCCACTGAAAAAATATTCATCTATTTTCTTACCCTTTTGGGGTTTTTGGCTTCTTCTTTGGCTTTTTCTTTGTCTATAGCTTGTTGCGCCTGATCAAACAGCTCATTATCAGAAGAATATTTTATTTCTTCGTAATTAGGACTATCTACAAGAATATCCTGCCATTTTCTGATCCGGTCTTTCGTATTCCAGTTGAAATCCGGAAATTTTCTTTTATCCGGCTCAATTTTACTCATAGGATAGGTATCTGAATTTGCTCCTATACTACATGAAATAATCTGTAATGCTCGTTCTTCAAATAAAGCGCCTATAATACCACAAGTAGAAAGAGTAATCCCTATTCTCTGAGGCTTCTTGGTTTCCTGATCAACATCATCTACATAGGCTATCGATTGAGCATTTCCAACAACCCGGGCTTCTTTAATGTCGTTCTTCTCATAATAAACGGTCATGAACTTTCCTTTCACCTGGTTAAATTCATCTTTCAGATTTAAAGAATCTACTTTGCTGATGGCAAATGCATTTCCTATTACTTTAAGTGAATCAATGTTTTCATTTTTTGTATTGAAATAGGCCTCCACTTTGTCACCAGTCACCTGTTTTTCACCACTCCAAAGAATGGGACTGGTGTACATATGCATTATTCCGTCTGTTTCATTGAAGGCAATTGAATCTGCTCTTCCCTGTGCATTTGATTTGAAAATACGTGCTTTTTTAAAGGCTCTTAAAAAGCTTTTCTTCAAGGTGATATCTGCTGAGTCAGGTCTTTGGTAAGAGAGAATCTTTTCTGCTGCAAAGTAAATGGAATCTTTCTCCATGATTTTCACGGCATAGGGCCCTTTGGTCATCATTGCAGAATCTTTCTTCTGGAAAACCTCACCGTAACCTCCTTTTATGTATCTTCTTTCGATGGGATCATCCAGGGTAACATTCCCTGTTGCTTTACCAAAACCGGTTATATTATTGAAATACATATCATCGCCGGTAAGGATTTTGTCGTTATAAAATATCTTGGAATTTTTATTAAGGAAAGCTTCCTTAGTCTCCATTTTGTAGGTTCCTCTTTCGGTGTAGATCCGGTTTTTAGGATTCGCACGATTGGTGATGGTTGTAGGTCCGAAGAATTCGGCAACTTTTGTATTCTGATTCTGTTTAATATTAGGACCTTCTATAATATAATCAGGACTGTCTATTTTCACATTTCCAACAAAATCGATCATTTTGGTGTTTAGAAAATAGGTCGCAGATTTCGTGTACATCACATTTTGTGCATCACTGATTGTCCCTCCCGTATTAAAATAGGCCTGATTGGCAAGTCTGTCATAATAAAGAATATCTGTTTTAATAGTCTGTTTCGGGTCGGTAAGAACAACATCTTTTTTAGCAACTCCTTTTTGAGTAACTCCGTTATACTCCATTTCATGAGCCGTAATCACAGAACCGTCTGCATTCTGAAGCTTTGCGTTACCGATAGCTTTTACAAGACTCTGATCATTATAAATAATAACTTCATCCGCAAAGAGAACAGATCCCTGGTGCTCTATCTGAACATGACCTACGAGATATTGGTTACCTTCATATTTGGTATCTTTTTTAAACTCATCGGTATGGATAATCTTCACCTTATCTTCCGGTCTTACAACAGGTGAAGTTTTCCCTTTATTTTGAATATAAGGATCCATCTGCGTGGTTTTATTGTCCTGTGCGGAGCTGAACGCAGAAATAAAAATAAACAGAAAAAGGATTATTCTCATTAATTAATCATTCTTGGTGCCATAGAAATACAGCGAATGCGAATCAATATTTACGCCAAATGCTTCTTCAATTGCTTCTTTAATTCCCTGAATTCTTGGGTCACAGAATTCGATGATTTCTTCAATTTCTTTATCAGAGCCTTTTTTGTAGATCACCAAGTGGTCATGCTGCTTGTCAAAATAAGACTTCTCATAAGAGGAAGAGGTTAATGTTTTTTCTCCAAACTGATGCTTACGGATCAATCCTGCATCAAGGAAAATTTCAATAGTGTTGTAAATCGTTGCTTTTGAAACATGATATTTCTTCTGCATCATCAGAAGATACAGATCATCCACATTGAAGTGATGATCCATACTATAAATTTCCTCTAATATCGTATATCGTTCAGGCGTGTTTCTGAAACCCTTTTCTAATAAGTAGTTTCTCAAAACATCCTTGATCAAAGCAATATTTTTTTCTTTTTGTACTGTATCCATCAAAAAAATTATCTACAAATTTATTGATTTTTATTTAAATAGACCTTATGGTTTGGTACCCGACCTTTTAGGAATTATGACGAAAGAATCCGGATTGTTCAATTTTATTGTCGTAAACCGTAAGTTCAGTAATCGGTGCAGATTCTACTTCTACGTTATGCGAAGATACTCCCCAGGCTTTGAAATCATCACTTCCTATGTACTTCACAAAGTTGTATATATTAAGTGTAATCTTCTGTTTAACAGTTAAAAGTATATCGTTAATATATGTATTATCTATAATTACATATTTCAAATCCGGCGGAATATTATGAGCTCTAAGAGACGGATGGCTGCTTCTTGAAGGAATAGTTCCATCTGCCATAAGGTCTTTCAGTACCATACTGAAATAATCGTTGATCCTTCGGTCTACTTTAAATCCTAAAAGGAAATTAACTTTATATACTGTTCCCGGAAGAATTTCATCCACCGTATATTTAAATGTATATGGATCTTCCTGATTGACAATACTTAATATAAAATAATGATCTGCTCTTTTCGGCTGTTTTTTGATAATGGAATAGATAATTTTTGATTCTACTTCATCATTTCTTTTAGCTCTGCTCAGATAGGCAAGATTGGTTGCATATTTAGGAATGCTTTCATCCAGCTTCATGTCTTTTATGATGGCTACATATTTTTCTATTTTTACAAACTGGATAAATCGTGTTTTTATCAGTCTGCCATTATACCATGCATACATAGAAATTCCGATAGACCCGGCCAGGACTACCGTGATCCAGCCACCTTCCATAAACTTGATAATATTGGCACTGAAGAATCCTAATTCAATGGCCATATATACCATGGCAAAAAGTACAATTAATACTTTGCTTACTCGATGTTTTAATAACCAGAAAACCAACAGAATTGTTGTCATCAACATCGTTACTGTAATGGAAAGTCCATAGGCGGCTTCCATTTTTCCTGATTCTCTAAAATGAAGCACTACAATAATACACAGAATCAGAAGTCCCCAATTGATTCTGGGAATATACATTTGTCCTTTGACTCCGGAAGGATAATCAATTTTTTGATTAGGCCATAAGTTAAGAGACATTGCTTCAGAGAAAATAGTAAAAGAACCTGTAATTAGGGCCTGACTTGCAATAATTGCTGCTGCAGTTGCCAAAATTACTCCCGGTACAATCATCCATTCTTCCATGATTCCAAAAAATGGATTGACTACTGAAAATCCTGGTTTTGCATGATTAGTTAAGAGCCAGGCTCCCTGGCCCAGATAATTTAAAATAAGCATAATCTTAACAAATCCCCAGCTTACTCTTATATTTTTAGCACCACAATGTCCTAAGTCTGAGTATAGTGCTTCTGCCCCTGTTGTACAAAGGAAAACAGCACCAAGAATAACAATGGCACTAGGAGAGTTCGCAATAAGCTTGTATGCGTAATAAGGGTTGAAAGACCTCAAGATCTCGAAGTTTTCGCTTAAATGCATTATTCCCAAACCACCTAATACTAAAAACCAGACAACCATTACCGGTCCGAAAAACCTCCCGATAAAACTGGTCCCAAATTGCTGAACTACGAAGATGACAATCAGAATTCCAATAGTAATAGGAACTACAGGGGTATGAGGATTATATATCTCAAGACCTTCAATAGCCGACATTACTGTAAGCGAAGGGGTGATCACACCATCTGCAACTAAGGCTGCTGCACCTATGATGGCAATGAGATACAGCCATCCCTTCTTAAGGTTTTTAACTAATGAGAATAAAGCTAAAATACCACCTTCTCCTTTGTTGTCTGCCCTTAAAGCGATGATCACATATTTTATTGTTGTCTGAAGAGTAAGTGTCCAAATAATACAGGAAAGAGCTCCTTCTATATATTCGTTGAAAGGCATATTGCTACCACCATCTCTTGCATTTACGATCGCTTTCATTACGTAAAGCGGCGATGTTCCGATATCTCCAAAAACAATTCCGAGAGAAACTAAAACTCCAATAAAAGAAAGCTTTTTTATATCAAAATGATAACCTTCTTCTGTAACGTCTGCCATATCAGCTTATTTTTTTTAAACGCGCAAATTTATACTAATTTTATGACGTCATGAACTATTCTTCATGCATAGAATAAATGAAAAAACTTCCTTTCGGAAGTTTTTCTCTATAACAGTTATTTTATGTACATCGCTTTTTTAATTTCCTCTTTCACTTTTTCAAGCTTAGGGAACCATTCTGCAAATAATGCAGCGGAATATGGTGCAGGAGCATCAGGCGTTGTAATTCTCTTGATAGGAGCATCAAGGTAGTCAAATGCTTTTTGCTGTACCATATAAGTAATTTCAGAAGATACTGAACCAAATGGCCACGCTTCTTCTAAGATCACAAGTCTGTTTGTTTTTTTAACAGAAGCCAAAACGGTATCAAAATCAAGAGGACGAACTGTTCTAAGGTCAATCACTTCTACAGAGATCCCTTCTTTAGCCATATCTTCAGCAGCCTGAATAGCCAGCTTCATGATTTTCCCGAAAGAAACTAAAGTTACATCCGTACCTTCTCTTTTGATATCTGCTTTACCTATCGGCAGGTAATATTCTTCTTCTGGAATTTCCATTTTATCACCATACATCTGCTCAGATTCCATGAAAATAACCGGGTCATTGTCCTGGATAGCCGTTTTCAATAATCCTTTTGCGTCATATGGATTGGAAGGAACCACTACTTTAAGGCCTGGAATATTGGCGAACCAGTTTTCAAAAGCCTGAGAGTGGGTAGCTCCTAATTGACCTGCAGAAGCAGTAGGACCACGGAAAACGATTGGACAATTCCACTGACCACCGCTCATCTGGCGGATTTTCGCAGCATTATTAATAATCTGATCAATACCTACCAACGCAAAATTGAAGGTCATATACTCTACAATGGGTCTGTTACCATTCATCGCAGCTCCTACAGCAATCCCTGTAAAACCAAGTTCTGCAATAGGTGTATCGATTACTCTTTTGGCGCCAAACTCATCCAGCATTCCTTTTGAAGCTTTGTATGCACCATTGTATTCTGCAACTTCCTCCCCCATTAAAAAGATGGATTCGTCTTTACGCATTTCCTCGCTCATTGCCTGTGCAATTACCTCACGAAAAGTATATTCTGCCATATTTATTTGAAAAATTTAGACTACAAAAATAGTGTTTTTTTATTATACACATAACAAAAAAGGCATCACATTGTGTGACACCTCATATTAATTATATCAAAAAAGCTTTTCTTCTGCCTGGCTAAGTTCTCTGTAGTTTTTTCGCAGATCAGACAGGATTTTACCATAAGTCCTTTTATAGATCAGGTATACAATATAAAAGCTGAGCAGCATAATAAAACCAAATACAGCATAATTTCCCCATCCGGGCGCCATACTCTCAGGGTTAGTATGCACGATGATATCCTGACCTCTATTCCAGCCATCTCTGGCACCTGCCATAAAATCTTTTGTATAGAGGTCAAAATGAATCAGATTATCCAAAATAACCATAAAAAAAGAAATCGCTGCGTACCCGAAGATCAGCTTTCGCAGATTCAGAATATTTTTCATTAATGATAAAGAATTTTGTCCGGTCTTCAATCTTCTGAACAGCAATACGGCCAGCATAATAAATCCAAAAAACAAGATTATTCTCAAATAGGGAAACTCACTGTTGATATAGCCATAAAGTGACCAGAGTATCATTTCTATCAATCCAACTACGAATAAAATTTTCGCCACTGAAATTGATTTTTGTTTGATCATGGAATAGATTTCATTTTCTGAATACTCTTTAAATTGCACTTCTTCTCTATTCCAGTCTTTTTTCAAAAGTTCTAATTCTTCCATATTATTTTATGCTTATTTTGGCTTTTAAATTATTCTTCGCCCTGTTCATCTTTACTCTTGCATTTCCTTCAGTTATTCCGAGAACTTCTCCGATTTCTCTATAGGATTTATCTTCCAGGTACATCATGATCAGAGCTTTTTCTACATCAGACAGCTCATAGATAGCTTTATACATTTTTTTCAGCTTGTACTCATCATCTTCATACATTTCGTATTCCATTTTCAAAGAGGAAACATCTACATCAGTATGTTGCAAACCTCTTTTCTGAGGTTTTCTAAACAGGGTCATTGCCGTATTGAGCGCTACTTTATACATCCATGTTGAAAATTTAGCCTCTCCTTTAAATCCCGGGAAGGATCTCCAAAGCTGAACCGTAATTTCCTGAAACAAGTCCTGATGATCTTCTGTATTATCTGTATATATCCTGCATATTTTGTGAATAAGCCTTTGATTAGGCTTAAAAAATTCAACAAAGGTTTTCTCCAGTTCTGTGCTCATACCTTATGAGTGGGAAGTTTTAATTTTCGTTACACTTTTTTTGAAAAAATAATAAAAAAACGGCATCTCATTCCTGAAATGCCGTCTTATCGTTTTATTTAAACCTGGTTAATTTACTTTATCCCAGGTCTGGGTTCTTCCTAATATAGATACTCCCATGTATCCTCTTACATTTAATTTGTCACCGCTTTTTGTGATGGTACATTTGTAAGTTTTACCTGTTTTAGGATCTGTAATAGTTCCTCCAGTGAATTCATTCCCTTCTTTTTTCAGTCCTCTGATGATCTCCAGTCCTAAGATTGGTTTCCCTTTTCTGTCATCTTTACATGAACTGCAGTTTGGGTCTGCTGGTTTTATAAGCAGCTGTGAAACTTTTCCGTAATACTTTCCGTCAGTCTTTTTATAGATCTCAACAACAGATTTGGCCTGCTTGGTTTCATCATCTATGGTTTTCCACTTTCCTTCGATCTGTGCAAACGATAATACGCCAAACAGAGAAAGCACGAATGTCAATAATACTTTTTTCATATTTTTTATAGTTTTAATTCTGATATACGTTTTTTGTTGTCTATCTATTGATAAAAATATAAATTAAATTTTAAACAGACAAAAACTTTTACTATCCTTAGCATTATATAACAACACTTATACCAAAATTAAGAATTTAAACACTGCTATGCATCAGTACAGCTTCCTGTTGATCACCCTGTCCATATAATCCTGATACCAGGCTTTTGCAGTTTGCATTCCCATTTCTATTTCAGGCGTTTTTACTTTACCCAACAGGTTTTTTTCAAATCCAAGATCATTTTTATCATATACTCCTGTGATCTCCTTTCCATCAAAACGGTACATATGGTTTCCTATGATGAATTGTTCCGAAGCTCCATCTGAATTCACTACGATGGATGGATATTTGTTATCGCTTACAAGGCTTCTGCCCCAGCTTCGGATCTGCTTATGATATCCGATAAGATCTGCCAGTGTAGGATAGATATCTATCTGCTGAGCCACTTCAGGATTTACTCCCTTAAGATTGTATTCAGGATTTGGGGAATACAGGATAAGCGGAACAGCAAAACGGTTCATTGCTTTCTCATATTCACCGTAAGCAACCTGATTGGTATGATCTCCCGTGAAAACAAAGATGGTATTGTTGAACCAAGGTTCTTTTTTAGCAGTTTCAAAATATTTTTTGATGGCATAATCCGTATACTGGATAGGCTCATGCATTTCTATGGTTCCTTTTTTGAATTTGCCATTGTATTTTTCAGGAATTTTAAACGGGTGGTGTGAAGAGGCCGTAAATACTGTGGTCATAAACGGCTGCTTCTTTCCTACATTTTTAGCAAAATACTGAAGAAACGGTTCGTCCCATATTGCCCACATTCCGTCAAAATCTTCATCATGATTGTATTCATTTTTCCCGAAATAATGCTTAAATCCTAATATATTTCCAAATCCGAGAAAACCCATCGATCCGTTCGGAGCTCCGTGATAAAAAGAGGTATCATAGCCCAGATCATTGCAAACTGAAACAATAGACTGGATTTTCTGATTGGAATAGGGTGAGCTGGTAAAAGCATCGGTAAGGCTTGGAATTCCTGCCAGTACGCTGCTCATCCCATGAATAGACTGTCTTCCATTGGCAAAGGTATTCGGAAAAATCAAGCTCTGGCCCGCAAGGCTGTCTATAAAAGGGGTGTAAGAAACGTAACCTTTTATATTTTTATCTTTATTAAAAGCTCCTGAATATTCTCTACCAAAAGATTCTACAATAAAAATGACAATATTGGGACGGTTCTCTACTTTCCTATCGTATATTTTATAAGGCTGAACATGATCAGCAATATATTTTTCATCTACAAAATGAACTTCTTTAAAATTATTGGTTCCCAGAGTTCTGAAAAATGAAAATGTACTGTTCAAAACTATATTTCCCTGAAGCGGGTTAACGACAAAACGGTTGGCATCCACTAAATTGATTGGTCTTGTGCTGTGCTTGAAATCACCACGGATTCCTCCCACAACTAAAACCGCTGTGCCACATAGGGTAAGCACAGACCAGATAAAGTACGGAATAAGGTGTTTCGGTTTCTGTTCTGTGATCTTCACTTTTTTATAGAGGAAAACCCAAACTGCCATTAAAACAACAAACCAGATCAGAACAAAAGGATGCTGGCCTAAAGAAACTGTAAAGACTTTAAAAACATTGGATTCATGCTTGGCAACGTCCAAAGCTGTAGAGGTCAGTCTTGCTTGTGAAAACTTGTAATAGATAAAATCACCAAAATTCATGGCATAGGCAATGCCATTGGTTACAAAATACAGCCAAAACAAAACGGTTTGATACGTTTTTTTTGTATTGATAATGATTGGAACAAGACTCAACAAAATAAACAGGGCATTAACGTATAAAATGGCCGTAGTATCAAAGGCGGTTCCATGAAATGCCAGACTGAAATAATCTGAAACAGAATCCACTTTGATGAGTTCTTTATTGAAATACCAAAACAAAAGACGGGCAATCTGATAAAAAACATATGCTAAGAAAATCCGGTACACAAGGACCAGAACTTCTTGTTTTCTAAATTCTTTAAAAAATTTCATTCGGCAAATTTACATCAAAATCATATTCATATATTTTTTCCTTCATAATATTTCAGGTTAAAATTATGAAAAACCCTATTTTTGCCAGTATGAATTTCATAAAAAATAATCTGGCCAATTTGCTGACGCTTGCTAATTTATTTGCAGGCTGTATTGGAGCAATACATCTTATTTTAGGAGATTATCAGACTACAGCAATCTGTCTGGTTCTTTCTTCTATCTTTGATTTCTTTGACGGGTTTGTTGCCCGGGCCTTAAAATCAAACTCCAATATGGGTCTTCAGCTGGATTCTCTTGCGGATATGGTGAGCTTCGGACTGATTCCGGGACTTACAATGTACAAAGCTCTTGAGCCTTTTGGAAATGAAATTTTAGGATTACACCTTCCTTTTGACATTAGCTACATCGGCCTTTTGGTGACGGTTTTCTCATGTCTTAGATTGGCAATATTTAATCTTGATGAGGAACAGCGTTATTATTTTAAAGGGCTGAATACGCCAACCAATACTGTATTGCTTTTTGGTTTGTATTATGCCTTTAAAGAAACGGGAACCTTTGGCTTTATATTTGACAATTCATTGTTGCTGATCCTGCTTACCATTATTACATCATGGCTTCTGATCAGCCCGATCAAGATGATGGCCATGAAATTCAAATCGAAAAAGCTGCAGGACAATTATCCGAAAGTTATTTTATTAGGCGGCGGAATTGCCATTCTGATTCTATTTCAGACCGTTGGTATTCCCATGCTTGTTATTTATTATATAATAGTATCACTGGTTTTTCAGAGACAGTTGAAGTAGATTTCAGATATCAGACAGTAGATGTTTGAGACGGTACATTTTCAAATTAATAGATTTTTCAAATTATCAAATTATAGACATGAATTTAAAACTCCATAAACCTCTTTGCATTTTTGATCTTGAAACTACAGGAACCAATATTGGAAAAGACAAAATTGTAGAGATCTGTATTTTAAAAGTAAATCCGGACGCATCGAGGGAAAGCAAAACCTGGCGTGTAAACCCGGAAATGCCCATTCCTAAAGAATCCAGCGAGATCCATGGAATTTATGATGAAGACATAAAAGATGCCCCTACATTCAGAGACATTGCGGCGAAAGTGATGGAAATGATTTCAGGAAGTGATTTGGGAGGCTTCAATTCAAACCGTTTCGATGTTCCTCTTTTGGCGGAAGAACTTTTAAGAGTAGACATTGATTTTGACCTGAATAAGTTCAAACTGGTGGATGCACAGACAATTTTCCACAAAAAAGAACCGAGAAACTTAGGCGCAGCTTACCAGTTTTACTGTGGAAAAGTCCTTGAAAATGCCCACTCTGCAGAAGCAGATGTGATGGCTACTTTTGAAGTGCTGGATGCGCAGGTCGGGAAGTATGACGATATCCCGAATGAAATTGCTCCTCTAAGTGAATTTACATTCCATAACAAGAATGCTGATCTTGCAGGATTTATCGGATACAATGATAAAACGGAAGCTGTTTTCAACTTCGGAAAATATAAAGGACAGGTAGTGAAAGCTGTATTCCAAAAGGATTTAGGCTATTACGGATGGCTTCAGAATGCAGATTTCCCACTTTACACGAAGAAAGTCTTCACTAAAATTCAACTATCAAGCAAATTTTAATACATGTCAAACCTGGTCCGTTTTAAATTCTACGAAACAGCTCTTGAGGCCAACAGGGACAAACAAATCCTTGCCGAAAACGGAGTGAATAGTTTCATTGCCAACGAACAGCTGATCCAGTCGGACTGGTTGCTTTCACAAGCTGTAGGCGGTATTCAGCTACAGGTTTTTGAGGAAGATCTGGAGAAGGCCAAGCAGATTCTGAAGGACTACAACGACAATGAAGCGTATTCACTGGAAGTGGAACATACCATTGAGAATCCCGGTTTTGACTTTGTATGTCCCAAATGCGGCTCAAATCATATTTATAGAGATGACAGAGCCACGAGCTTTTTTGGAATCTCTATTTTATCAAGCCAGAAATTTGTTTGCTATTACTGTGGGAATGAGTTTACGCACTAAATTTGAGTACTATTAAGCCGATTCTAAGAGCCTGCATATAATAAGACATTGCTTCGTCATTCTATTCCCCGCAATGACGAACATATAAAACATAAATAAAAAAGTTATGAAAATCATTTGTATAGGAAGAAACTACAGCGAACATGCAAAAGAATTAGGAAATGAAATTCCTGAAAAGCCGGTTATTTTCATGAAACCTGACACCGCGGTTTTAAAAGGAAATGATTTTTATATTCCTGAATTTTCCAATGACGTACACTATGAGCTGGAAGTTGTTGTAAAGATTTCAAAAGGAGGAAAATATATTCAGAAAGAAGTGGCCCACAAACATTATGAGGAGATCAGTTTAGGAATAGATTTTACAGCAAGAGATCTTCAGAGTGAGCTTAAATCTAAAGGTCTTCCATGGGAACTCGCCAAAGGTTTTGACGGCTCTGCGGTGGTAGGAAACTTTTTCAAAAAAGAAAATTATGATCTTGAAGAAATGCAGTTCTCATTGTTTCAAAACAAAGAAAAAGTTCAGGATGGCAATACAAAAGATATGATCTTCAGCATTGATGATATTATCGCTTTTACTTCCCAGTATTTTACATTGAGAGTGGGTGATCTCATTTATACCGGAACTCCAAAAGGGGTAGGAAAGGTGAATGAAAATGATATTCTCGAAGCTTATCTGAAAGATGATAAAATTCTTGATATCCGAATATTATAAGTATTTAACATAAAAAACTGGGCAATTTTTCTTATCTTTAAATAACAAAATTAAAGGTCATGATAAATATTGTACTACCCGTAGATTTTGGGGACAAAACAGAGCAGCTTGTAGAAGGTGCCGTAAAATTTGCAAAACAGCTTAACGGAAGGATCTTTTTGATTCACGTGGCGCCATCGGATATTGGTTTTGCTATCGGTGATATGGGATATCAATATTTTCCTGAGGTGGAAGCCAATGAAATCAAGGAGGAGCTCGTACAGCTTAACAAGATCGAGCAGAGAATCATTGCACAGGGTGTAGACTGCGAACATCTTTTGAAACAAGGGATCGCTAAAGATATTATCCTGGAATATGCAAAGATTAACCATGCAGATTATATCGTAATGGGATCACACGGAAGAAGTGGAATCTACGATGTTTTCGTAGGAAGTTTAACGAAAGGGCTTACGAAGGACTCCCCGGTTCCCGTATTGGTACTTCCTATCCACGACTAGAAAATTAAATTTTAATCGTTAATAAAAAAACCGATCAGAACATAGTTCCAATCGGTTTTTTACTATATAACCAATTAATTAACCTTCTTTTTTATAGATCTTTGGATCGTAGTAAGGGTTTTTACCCTCAGTTGGAGAATAATAGTCTTTGTCTTTATCACCGCTCAGTTTTACTACCAGTACATAGCACCAGTAAGTAAACAAGGTACAGCAAACGATAAATAAAATCCAGTTCAGAACATTTCCAAATGTATCAAAAAAACCAAATGTAAATTTGAAAACTTTACTTAAGAATAACCAGAAAGACGTCATTATTTTCCTTTTTTAAATTAACTTTGTACAAATTTATAAAAAATGTTTAAATTACTTTCAAAAGAAAGCAATATTTTTTCAATCCCTGTTTATATTGGTTTTCTTCTTTTAGTAGTTATAATATTTAACATACTGAATTTCAATACTTATGAAGCTATTATTGCCGGAATAACTTTCCTGGGAATTGCTTTGGGATATTTTTGTTTTCACAGTATTGCTCTTAATTACCAGACGCATCTGCCGTTATTTTTATATACATTTTTTATTTTTGGGCTGTACCCCGGAAAACTGGATATTGGAATTGCCGTATCGTTGCTTACGAACTCTTTCCTGCTTTTGCTGCTCACCAGCGCAGATGAGGATATCAGGAAAAAATCTTACGTTTTGGTAGGAGCCATCGTTGCACTGAATTTTATTTTCCTGCCTACGACATGGCCAATGGCAGTTTTCGTGATTGTTCACGTTATTGCCACTTCACAAAAAATAAGCCTCAATCTCTTCAGGTTTCTTCTAGGAATTGTAATGATTGTATTCAGTTATTTTTCTATCATGTTCTTTTTCAATTTTACGACATGGAATATAGATTATTTCCCTTTCGGAAAAATGAAGCCAATGACAGATTATACTGATCTGGTTCCTCTGATTCCTATTTTCCTGATGCTTATTTATGCAGTATATGACCACTTTAAGAACTATAATAAGAAAAGCCCGATAAGCCGATATAAGTATACTTTCCTGCTTGTTTTTTCGGTGGCTCAGCTGATTACTATTATTCTGTATATGAATAAAAACTACGAATATTTACTGCTTCTGGCTTTTCCGTCAAGTATTATCCTTAGCAGGATGATAAGATTTCTTCCTAAATACTGGATGCAGGAGATAGGCTTATGGCTTATCATTATAAGCTTGATCGCTTTTAAAGCAGGTACATATTTTAATTTATTTTAAAGATTATGATTCAGATAGACGATAAATTGATTTCAGAGGATATATTTTCCGAAGAATTTGTTTGTAACCTTACGAAATGTAAGGGTGCATGCTGTGTGGAGGGGGATGTAGGTGCTCCTCTGGATAAGGATGAACTTGAGATTTTAGACAATATTTTTGATAAAATAAAGCCTTATCTTACACAGGAAGGTATCAAAGCTCTTGAAGAGCAAGGTACCTGGACAACAGATCCTGCAGATGGAATGTATGTAACCCCTATGGTAGAAGACCGCGAATGTGCGTACGTTACTTTTGATGAAAAAGGAATTACAAAATGTGGTATTGAAAAGGCCTATGAAGATGGCGCTATAGACTGGCAAAAACCGATCTCATGCCACCTCTACCCGATCCGTATCACGGAATATTCTACGTTCACTGCCCTGAACTATCATGAATGGAGCGTTTGCAGTGATGCATGTGCTCTGGGAAAAGAACTTCAGGTTCCTATCTATAAGTTTCTGAAAACTCCACTGACCAGAAAATATGGTACAGATTTCTACGATGTTTTATGTGAGGCTGCCGATGAATGGAAAGCGGCTTATGGCTCTTAAAAAAATAAAAACCGCAGACCAGTCTGCGGTTTTCTTTTTATATCAATTCTTCTAAGAATTACTGTTTTACTACAGACACTCCTGCTGTTTCAGTTTTTGCCTCTTCTTTTTTAGCTTTTTCCCATCCGTCTTCCGGCATCAGGGTTGCTGTGATCTTTCCTTTGGCAAGGTATTTTTTTGCTACATCCTGAAGATCTTTTACAGTAAGTGCTTTCACTTTTTCCTGATAATTCAGGATATCATATTTATCACTTCCGTCCAGCTGGTTTTTGGCAATAGCACCCATCCAGAACATATTATCCTTTAGATCTGTTTTGTTGTCGTTGTACTCTCCTTCTTTGTACTTATCAAGATCTTTTTGCTCAGGACCTTTGTCAATCATTTTCTGAAGCTCAGTAACAGCACTTTTTGTCAGTTTTTCTGCATTTTCAGGTCCGCAAGGGAAGCTGATGCTGAAATTGTAGGCACTGTAAGGAATTTTGTTCATACTTCCTCTGGCACCACCGCCATAGATTCCGCTTTCATCTTCTCTAAGCTTCTCGATTACTTTAATGGTAGCTACTTCTCCCAAGGCTGCAAGCGCAAGAGCTTCTTTTTCATTGTAAGGTGTTTCTCCACTATAGGAGATTGTCACCATACTTTTAGGATCTTTTCCTTTTTTGTATACTTTGGTATAATCACCAGTCATCGGTCTGTAGCCTGTATCTTTGAACGTAGCTGTCTTTCCTGCTGCAGGCAGACCACCAATGTACTGAAGTACCTGTTCTTTAAACTTAGCTTCATCTATATTTCCTACGAAATAGAACTGGAAGTTGCCGGTGTTTGCAAATTTCTCTTTATAAATATCGTATGCTTTTTTATAATCCGTATTGGCCCAGTCTTTTTCCATTGGGAACAGTCCGATAAATCTCGGATTCTTCTGATTCATGAATTTTGCATGCTCATTGGAGAAATAAGCCTGAGGATTGGACAGCAGATTGTCCAGCATAGCAGACTGCTTTTCTTTATAAGCATTGAATGCGGCAGGATTATAATTTAAGCCGGTAAAATAAGCATAGGTAAGCTCCATAGCGGTTCCTAAATCTTTCTGGGTAGTTCTTCCTGAAATCCCCTCATAATAAGGTCCAACCATTGGATTTACACTCACCTGCTTTCCTGCAAGATAGTTGGTAAGATCTGCTTTGGACAATCCACTTACTCCTGCTTCCGATAATGCTGCGAAAGCGAATTGGGTTTTAACGAAATCTGCATCTGAGATCAGAGAGTTTCCCCCTAAGCTTCTTGCTGAGAAAACAATTTCATCATCTTTGAAATCGGTCTTTTTGAACGTTACTTTAGCGCCGTTGTTCAGCGTCCAGGTTGTTGTTCCCAGTTTCTCATCTGTTTCTGTTTTGGTAATTTTACCTTCAGATTTGAATGGTTTTACTAAATTTTTGATCGTTGCTTTTTCTTCGTAAGGCTTAAGATCTGCCATTTTTACAGTTTCAAATGTATTGAGAACCATTGCTTCTGTAGGCATAGTAACATTGTCTTTTTTAGGCCCTGTTATCACAATTACCCTGCTGTCGTCTTTCACCATTTTCTTGATTACGTCATTGGTCTGTGCCAGCGTTACGTTTGGCAGGAAGGTCTTTGTATCTTCATACTCCCAGGCAATTCCCGGCATAGGTTCCTGCTCCAGGAAATTTCTTACATATTCATCTACCAGCATATCACTTTCCGTTTTGTCACGGTTGTTGTAAGATCTTTCAAGATTAGAAATTACCTGCGCTTTTGCTCTGTCCAGCTCAGATTGGGTAAATCCAAATCTTTTGGCTCTTTCTACTTCTTCTAAAAGTACCTTCAGGGCATTCAGCTGGTTTCCTTCTTTTACCATGGCAAATCCCTGGAAAGCTTCTTTACTTCTCGCATAGGTTCCACCATGATATACCGATCCGAAAGTGAAAGGCGGGTTGTTTGAGTTGATCAATTCTTTCAGCCTATTGTTCAGCATTGTGGTAGAAAGACCTTCAATAATGCTTTGATTGTACTGCTGAACGGTAACATCCGGCTTGTAAGCTTCAGCGTCTTTCATAATGAACTGAACCATAGAATTGGTAGCATCAGGATCTGTCTCTATGGCTACTAAAGTTTCTTTATGGTTTGGTAAGTCAAATACCTTTCTTTCTCTTGGCTTGGAAGGGTTCTTATATTTGCTGAAATTGTCTTTGATCTTTTTTTCAACTTCATCTACATTGATATCTCCCACTACCACGATCGCCATCAGATCCGGTCTGTACCATTCCTGATGAAATTTTCTGATTACATCCGGCTTGAAGTTTTCCAGCACCTCTTTTTTACCGATCGGAAGCCTGTCTGCGTACTGAGATTTGTACAATAATTTAGGAAGATACTTATCTGCCATTCTCTTGTCGGCACCAAGGCCCAGCCTCAGCTCTTCCAGAACGACTCCTCTTTCTTTATTGATCTGCTCATCAGAAAGTGTCGCGTTAAATGCCCAGTCTTCCATTACTTTCAGTCCTGCATCAAGATTTCCTGCTTTATCCAAAGGAACAGGGAGCATATATACGGTTTCATCAAAGCTGGTGTAAGCGTTAAGGTGCTGGCCGAATTTCACCCCGATAGACTGTAGAAAATCTACCAGTTTGTTGTCCGGAAAATTCTTTGTTCCGTTGAAGTTCATATGCTCCATAAAGTGAGCAAGCCCTCTCTGGTTTTCATCTTCAAGAATAGATCCGGCATTAATGGCCAGACGGAAATCTACTTTCTTTTCAGGTAATGTGTTTTTTTTGATATAGTACTTCATTCCGTTGGAAAGGGTACCGATTCTCACAGAAGGATCCACAGGGATATTCTGCCCGAAAACATTTGAAGACATCAGAAAGATGACGGCAAATGAGGATAAAACTTTCTTCATATAATTTGAATTTATTTTCGGTTTAAAAGTATCAATTATTCACAATATGAGGAAATGTTAAAATTTGCTTTATAGTTAAATTTGAGTTAAAGTTAATCAGGCAGCAAAAAAGCCGGAAAAAATCCGGCTTTTGTATGGTAAAATAAACAGTTGTTATTTAAAATCGGCATCAGTGACACCGGCATTCAGGACAACTTTTGTAGTTTTAATACTTAATTTCTGTCCTTTTCCTTCAATATTTACTTCAGAAGGGAATTTCAATCCTTCTACAGTCATATAATTGGCTACTACCACGCTACCTTCTCCTACAGAAGATTTGTATAAAAGTCCCGTAGCATTATCAAAATAGAATTTTCCTTTTTCTGAAGAAAGTACATTATAATCTTTGCCATCGGCTTTTTCTACGGTCACAGTCTGAAAGTTGGAAGGATTGAAAGCAAGTGCCTCAATAGTAGTTCCTTTTTTAAGTTCTGCAATATTATCAGCCGGGAAATCTGTTTTCTGCCCTGCTCTTTCTATATATCCTTTTTCTCCGTCAAAAACCTGATTAACCTGCTGTCCCATGGCATTTTGCGTAGATCTGAATTTATTTCCCTGCTTTTTGGTACTCATGGTGACATCCATCCCCTGGACGTTGAGTGTATTATCAATAACTGTAGACTTTACGGCTTCCAATTTAGATTTTCCTCCCAGAGCTTTAAAATAATTATCTATCACTTCTTTTGGTGTAAGTTTAGATTTCACGACTTCCGTCTTTGCGGGAGCTGCGCTGGTCTGCTGAGCTGCTGCCGGTACTGAAAAAAGTACGGCACAGAAAAACGGAATGATGATCTTTTTCATATCTATAATAAATTTAAAGTGTAAATATATGAATAATGACTACAACAAGTAAAACAAAGATTATTTATCAGGAAAACCTTATAATTTCAGCCGTAATACATTAAGATTTTTTAAGAAAACAGGGTATTGAAAAGATTATTTTGGAAATAGAGAATCAGATTGGAAGTTGAGAGAAGACGTCTGCTTATTTTTCACGCAAATCTGATTGTAATGCCGCAATTATATAAGTAATACAAAGAGGGAATCAATTGAATTGATTCAAATAAGCAAGTATTAAACAAAAAACCTCCGAATGTTCGGAGGTTTTGAAATATTTATATAGGAATAAACTACTTTTTAAGTTCTTCTAAAAATTCGTCGTGAGAAATTTTAGTTTCCTTTTTAGTAGCTTTTTCAAGAATTACATCTTTCAGTTTAGCCATAGCCACTTCAGAAGAAATTTGTCTTACCTGTTCCTGATCTTTCAACATTTCAACAGCATATTTCTGGATTTCTTCATCACCTAAATGGTGAATTCCGTAGATTGCTAACTGGTTTCTTACCAACTGCTCAGCCTGTGCCAATACATCAGCATAGTCTAACTTGATATCGTTATCAGTCATTAATTTACCTTCAATAATCTGGTATCTTAACTGACTTTTTTCTGCTTCAAGAATTCCTTTTGCCTGCTCTTCAGACTGGATATTCTGGTTAGAGAATAACAACCATTTTACTAAGAAATCTTCCGGAAGTTTTACTTCTTCTTTTTCAGTAACCTGCTCCAATACTTTATTCACATAGTGAACATCAGCATTTTGCTGGAAGTACTCATCCAGTTCAGATTTTACTTTTTCTTTAAGCTCTTCTTCAGAAGTGATTGTCCCTTCTCCGTAAACTTTGTCGAATAACTCCTGGTTAAGTTCAGCTAAGTTCAGTGAATAGAAATCTTTTACTTTAACTTCTACTTCAGCGTGGTGCAGGTGCTCTACTTCTTCCTTGGTGAACCCTAATTCTTTAGCTAATTCTTCGTCAGATGCAAGAGTATCTTTAGATACTTTTACAGAACCATCCATTTTCAAAGCTTTTACCAATTTGAAAGCTTCTTTGTTTTCAGCAGTAATGGTAGTATTCTTTGGGTGGTGGTGGTGCTCTCCTTCAGCATCTTCTTCTACAACCTGAGAAATTTCTAAAGCGATATAAGAATCTTTAGTGATTTTATCCTGAGGAACCTGCTCTGCAAAACGCTTCTGCATGTTCTCAATGCTCTTTGTGATTTCTTTGTCAGAAGCTTCTACTTTGTAATGAGGCGCTTCATATTTAGCTAAATCTATAGTGAATTCAGGCTCATATCCTACTTCAAAAGCAACTTCAACTTTGTCAGCGTTGTAATCCAATTGATTTACTGGCTGAGGAACAGGCTGTCCAACTAATCTTAACTTGTTTTCGTTAACATAATTGTTCAATGCGTCAGAAACCTGTTTGTTGATTTCCTCGAATGCAATACCTGCTTCATATTGTTTTTTAACCATACTTAAAGGCACTTTTCCTTTTCTGAAACCAGGAACTTGCGCATTTTTAGCATAATTAATCAACTGCTTGTCTACTTTTTCTTTGTAGTCAGATTTTTCCAATGTCACTGTAAGTAATGCACTTACGTCATCATGGTTTTGTGCGGTAACCTTCATTATTGATTAAAATTTTAGGTTGCAAAAATATGAAAATTTTATGAGAATTACCCACTTATAATCAATTCTTAGTCGTCAAATATGTATAAATAAAAAACCACTGAAAAAATCAGTGGTTTATATCTATATGGAGTATTTCTAATTACTTAGGTTATATGTAGCTTCTGCATCTGTTTCTCCACCTACTACACTTCCCCAGGCAGTGCCGGCCTTGGCATCATTTACACTTTGAGGTTCGTGGATAAGAGTCATTTTCAGGAAAGGAGCAGTTCCACCAACAGTTTGTGCCACATCCCACTTTGTTTTCAGCCCGACTCTTTTCCCGTCTTTTCTTAGATCGTTTCCATCTATTCTGGTCACGGTGATATTAGATTTTGGAAAATCGAAAATAAGGAAATGCTCATCTTTAGCATTAATAATTTCTTGGGTAGCATCCTCATTTCCGTTTCTGAATTTAGCTTCAACGGTATAAGACTTTCCATCTTTTAAAGGAATTGTAGGTATCCCTCCTGCCCCAATACTGTAATTATACTCTATGGCAGTTGATCCGGGAGTATCCTCTTTCACCAATAAAATAATATTGGTAAGCTCTTCCTGAGGAAGATCATCTTCTGCTACAGACCCATCTCTCTGACAAGAAATAACATTAATGGTAATGAATAAAACAGCTAATAGTCTGATAATATTTTTAGTATTGAATAGTTTGTTCATTTTTTAGAATTTTAAAATTGTGAAATTTAATTTAATGTTTTTCTGAAATCTTTAGAATCTGTATCTAAAGTTTAAAATAAAGTTTCTTCCTGCCTCATCTGCAAAGAACCTCAAACGGTTCAGATAATCTCTGTATGAAGTGTTGAAGAGATTATTTACGATAAGTCCCGCCGAAAGATTTTTGCTGATATTGATGCCCGTTTGAATATTCCAAAGAGAATAAGTGTTGGGCGGTGTACTCAGGTCTATTGTTTTATTCGTCAATTCACCGTTCACATACACTTCCAACTCAACATTTCTTACAGGGAATCTGTTTTGTTTTAAAAACGTCTGGTTTTCAACAGTAAAATAGAAGTTATTCCATTTTTCTTTTTTAAACTGAAGTGCATTGGAAAAATTCGGCGGCATCATTAAGATCAAAGGTTCGTTGTGCGTATCGTCCTGTCCATATACATAACTTCCTTTTCCAACATAGGTAAGGTCATCTGTAAGTTTCCAGTTGATATCCAGATCTACCCCATACATTTTAGCATCGATCTGCTGATATTCCCACTCTGGAAATACCCCTCTGATAGTGCCTTTAATCCCTACAGGAACCTGGTTGATGAAGTTTTTCGTGATGAATGCATATGGATTTACAGAAATATTCAGCCCTTTCAGTACATTGAATTTTGAATCTACTGTAAGGTTAAACTGATGTCCCTGTTCATTTTTCAATGCCATATTTCCTGTCTCGATCACGCCTGCGGAATGATGCAGTCCGTCTGAGAACAATTCTGCAATATTCGGAGATCTTCCCACTCTTGCATAATTGAATTTCAAATCAAAATTGGCACTTGGACGGTATTCCAGACCTGCATTGAAGGAAACATTATTATAGTTAAGTTGAGGGCGCGTCAAAATCCTGTTTTTATCTTTCTTCACGTAAAACTGAGGGAAAGCGTCTGCATATAATTTTTCCCAGTCCGCCTGATCATACCATTTGGTGACATCATAACGGGTAAAATCATATCTCGCTCCCGCTTCAAAATTAAAATCATGAGAAATTTTATATTTTAAAACAGAATATACCCCTGCAGAATATTTATCATAATTAGGGATCAGGCGTCTTGCTTTTGTAGCTGGATCTGAATAATTGTTTTGAAAACTGGCATCAATTCCCGTTTCCAGAGACCATTTTCCTCTTTCCAGCAAATCATTAAGGTTAAACTGATGCGTCATGAGTTCCAAATCCAGAGAAGGCGTATCATTTAGCTCCCCTCTTCTGATGTCATATTCCTGCCTGTGATTGTATTGGTAACTGTACGTTGCGGAAAGTTTTCCAATATTTTCAAATCTTTTAAAAGCTGACACTTTTGCAATATGATGCTCAATAACCTGTCTTGGATTATCTATATCATAACTGAATTTGCCGGAATAAATAGGTGGACTAGCCGTCATTGCCCTGTCATAATCTCCTGAACTTGAGACATGTGAATCTCTTAAAATTCCAATATTCTGGTTCGTCAGATAATAATCAAAGGAAATCCCTTTTTCATAACTGTTATTCTGGACCGTGAAATTAAAAGAAGAAAAATCCATTCCCGTATTCTTCAGATTATAATCAGGAGCACTCTGATCTCCTAATTTTTTGATGCTTCCCCGGGTTTTTACAGCCCATCCGTTTTTCCAGACCTTGGCAACGTCTACATCCAATCCAAGACCTCGGCCATTGGAAATTCCTGTAAGCCCTACCGAACCTTTTATCGTGTCTTTTTTAGGAAAAATTTCAGGCTCCAGCACCACGACTCCTCCAATGGCATCGCTTCCATATTTTAAGGCAGAAGCTCCTTTGATGACATCGATATGCTGAAAATTATTAATATCTACATTGGGAGCATGCTCTACGCCCCATTCCTGCTCTGCAAGCTTTACTCCATTATTTAAGATAGAAATTCTGCTTCCGTAAAGCCCATGAATAATAGGTTTTGAGATATTATTCCCTGTTTTTAAAGTGGCTACTCCGGAAATTTTAGATAATAAATTCCCCAGGTTATCTGTAGAATTTCTTTCAATTTCTGACTTATCTAAGGTTTTGATGATTAAAGAACCATTAGATTTATGGCTCCCGTGGATGGTCACGGTCTCAATATCATGACTATGATGCTCCAGTGTAATTACCAAATGTAGATCCTGATCAACTCCTATATTTTCAGTATAATCATTACAATCAGGATGTTTGGCAATGAGTGTATACTTTCCCGCAGGGATTTTATTAAATGTAAACTTACCTTTAGCGTTGGTTTTCGCTGTGAATCCACCGATATTTACTACAGCATTTTCAAGCATGGTTTTGTCATGAAAATCCTGAACGGTTCCTTCCACCGAGTACGTTTTCTGTGCACTTATTGATGCCAGTCCACAAAAGACCAACATCAGGCTATATATCAATTTCATTGTCTATAGATTGATTGCGTACCTTTTTAAACAGGTACATTTTTCGTAAAAATTTTGTTGAAGGGGAATTTAGATTGTAAAAAGTACAATGTAAAATGTATTAATGACTAATGCGATAGATGCCAGATTTCAGACGTCAGATATCAGATTGTAAGTTTATAATTTTGAAACTATAATCCTTAATTCTAAACCTGAATCCCGAAACTGAATAGCCAAGTGTAAAGTATTTCTACTGAAGCTTTCAGAGACTCGCATCTCCCAACTTCCGTTTACATATCTTAAATATTGAACCTGAATTCCATTATGAAACTCATATCCGGCCATTATTCAATAGCATTAAACCCCCAAATATTGAACTTTTAAATGAATTAAAGTCAATAAAAAATCTATGATTTATGAAACTACGGGAGGCCCCCGAAGCTGAAAAGTGAATTTGGTCTGAGACCATATTTTTTCCTGAACAGCAATTACCTGCTTTACTTCATGAGTAAAATATCCGAAGGTAAAACCGAATTCCTCAGGAACGAGTGTATGTCCGGTAGCTAAGAAATGACAAGCCAGACAGTCTCCGGGCTTTTCTTTAGCTGAAGTTTTGGACATTGTATTTTCTGTCTTTTTAAGATTAAAATTCTTAAAATAATCAGCAGGATCGTGATGGTGAAAACTTTGAGAAAACAGCGCAATGAAGTATATCCCAAACAAAAGTTTGGCGATAAAGCTCTTCAGATTTCTGCTTTCTTTAAAAATCATGCTGTAAAATTATAAAAATAATTTAAGTTTTAAATTAAGTTTTATTAAAAGACGGTGTAAAAATTATTCAATACGTCGGTGAAAGTAATTTATTGTTACAAAAATCCTTCTACGCATATCTTATGGGAAGGATTTTAGATTTCAGACACCAGACATCAGATTCTTAGACATGAGATGAGAGATATAAGATATGATAAATATTCTAAAGATTAAATATCAATACTATTCAGCAGTGATACTTATCAACTCTAATACACTCAAACACTCAAACACTCAAACCTCACAACTCCTAGTCCAGCTGAGTTCCCAAATGCTCCCATTCCTGTAAAGCAACGTCTAATTCTTCTTTAGTTTTATTGTATTTTTCTAAAGTTTCCTCAGAAGGATTTTCTTTTGTAAAGGTAGCTTCCATTTTTTCAATTTCTGTTTCCAGCTCTGAAATTTTTTCTTCTACTTTTTTTAATTTATTCTGAATATTTTTTTGTTCTTTGCTTACAATGGTTGATTTGTCTTCAACTTTCACTTCTTTCGGAGCAGGTTTTACCTCAACTTTTACCTCTTCACCGTGAAGCTTTGCCTTTTCAGCAGAAATTTCTCTAAGGGTTTCTTTCTGTCTGTATTCAAGATATTCTCCAACGCTTCCCAGGAATTCTTTCATTCTTCCGTCACGGAATTCATAGATCTTATCACAAAGTCCATCCAGGAATTCTCTGTCGTGAGAAATCACGATCAGTGTTCCCTGAAAATTCTGTAGAGCCAGCTTGATAATTTCTTTAGACTGAATATCCAAGTGGTTCGTAGGCTCATCCATGATCAGCGTGTTGAAAGGACGAAGCAACAATTTACAAAGCGCCAGACGGTTTCTTTCTCCTCCGGACAGTACTTTTGTTTTTTTGGAAACTGCTTCCCCCTGAAAAAGGAAAGATCCCAAAAGGTCTCTTACTCTCGGTCTTGTTTCTTCTGTTGCAGCATCTTCTGCTTCTTCTAAAACGGTTTTATTCGGGGTCAGTACTTCTTCCTGGTTTTGGGCAAAGTATCCGATGTTTACATTGTGTCCTAAATTCCAGGTTCCTGAATAATCTTTGATCTCACCGGCAAGGATCTTCGCTAAAGTGGTTTTTCCTTGTCCGTTCTGTCCTAAAAGGGCAATTCTGTCTCCTCTCTGAACAATAAAGTCTACGTCATCAAAAATCTGTTTTTTCCCGTATGCTTTTCCTAAATTCTCAGCTTCAAAAATAACTTTTCCGGGAACCATAGACTGTACGAAACGGATATTGAATTTTGAAACATCTTCGTTATCCACTTCAATACGCTCTATCTTATCCAATTTCTTAATAAGTGACTGTGCAAAAGATGCTTTGGTAGCACTGGCACGGAACTTATTAATGTTATCTTCCATCTGCTTGATCTCTGCATCCTGGTTCTTTTTAGCTCCGATAAGTTTTTCACGGCGCTCTTCACGCATAATCAGATATTTGGAGTAGTTGGCTTTATAGTCGTCAACTTTTTTATTATTGATATCAAAAGTTCTGTTGCACACAGCGGTCATAAACTGCTTATCATGACTTACAAGAACGATAGCTCCGGGATAGTCTTTCAGGAAGTTTTCCAACCAGATAATGGATTCCATATCGAGGTGGTTGGTTGGCTCATCGAGAAGCATGATGTCATTTTTCTGAAGCAGCAGTTTCGCCAGCTCAATTCTCATTCTCCAGCCTCCGGAAAATTCGTCGGTAATTTTCTGAAAATCATCTGCTTTAAATCCTAAACCAAACAATACTTTCTCCATATCGCCTTCCAGATTGTAAGCGTCATGATTCATCAGAAGGTCATTCAGTTCCGTCATTTTATTAATCAGATCTGTGTAAGCGTCGCTTTCATAGTCGGTTCTTACGGTCATCTGATGGTTCACTTCTTCCAGTTCATTTTTCCAGGCATTGATCTGTTCAAAGGCCTGCATGGTTTCAGCCCAGACTGTTCTTCCTTTTACGAAATCCAGATCCTGTTTCAGGAACCCGATGGTGGCACCACCTTCACGAACTACAGTTCCTTCGTAGAAATTAATTTCTCCGGAAAGCATTTTCAATAAAGTAGATTTTCCTGCTCCATTTTTCCCGACGAGACCAACTTTATCATCCTTTTTAATGGTGAAATTTGTATTTTGAAACAGATAGTTTCCCGAATGATGTAATCCTAAACCTTGAACCGAAAGCATTTTGTTAAATAAAAATTAGTGATGAGTAATGAATTTTCGGGTGCAAAAGTACGGAAAAAGAAATGAATAGCCCAGAAATAAAAGTATGCTCCTGTAACACGGATATTTACCACAGTAAAAAGGGACGCCCTGCCGGACATCCCCTCGTAACCTAAATTTAAAACTGAAAAGTATTGATCGCATTAATTTAATTCTGTTCTGCTGCTAAAGACCGCATCTCAATGGTACGGCTCCAGATATCGTTATTGGGTACATTGGTTCCATATAAAAAATCTGCAACGAAACTGTCTTCGGGAAGATGTAGATTGGTGACCAGCCCGGTATGAATTCCATGGTCTACAGAGGTGCTGCTGGGTACATTCAGGCCGTTGTTGATCAGTTCTGCTTCGATCTCTTCCGCTGATCTTTGCAATACATGATCGTTATAGAGACCAAAGTTGGCTGAAATATGGGTATAATCTGCAAACCCCGGATAATCATACTTTGGCTTCAGGGCTGGTGAAAAATTTCTGACATATGTCGCAAGATCTGTATGAAAATAAGTCAGAAAGGTATCATCTGCAATCTCAAGGCCTGAATTGGTAAGATCTGTACTGAAAATCCCAGGTAAAACAGTATTGCTTTCATCAAGCATTATTCTTCCGTATACTATTGGAAGGGTATTAAAAATCATTTCCCTGGAAACATAGGCCTGGGAAAGAACAACTCCTCTTTCGATCTGAAAAGTAGAGAGAAGTGAATCCCATATTTTATTTCCCTCAGCATCAGTTTTTGCATTTCTTACATCGGAAACATAATCCTGCAAGTCATTGACATTAATAAAATCTGTAGAAATATATACGGAATGCGGCGCCTTTAGATATCCACCTCCTACATCAGCATGGGCTCCGGGAACGAAAATTTCTTTCCATACGGAACCTGAAGTTTCAATTTTGGTGTCCTGCATATTCTTTGAATCTTCAAAGAAACCTGTAAGTGGAAAAAAGAACCGGCATTCATTTATTGCACAGATATGAAGAGCATTTTCCACTTCCTCAGGCAGGCTCATGTCATAGGTATTGAAGGGTTTGGATTCCACGGTATCAAAAACGCCGAGGAATTTTATCTTACCATTTCCCGAGGAATATTTTGAGACAAGCTGGTTGCAGAATTCTCTTGCGAGCATACTCCCCCTGCTGAATCCGTAGATATAAAAATGGCATTCAGTATTTCTATCGTACGCAATGCTCTGTACAAAGGTATCTGCTTTCTGCAGTTTATCATCGGAAGAATATCCGTTCCCGTCCGGAGGATTGGCACATGTAGCCATGGCAAAGTTACTGTCTTCGCCGCCAGTCACTGTTCCTATTCCTTCTATATATATTTTTTGGTTTCCGTTAAATAAACTGAATAGTTTGTAAATATTGGTAGGAGCTCCTTTGTAGCTTTCATTACTTCCCGGAGGCCTGTCACCGGAAACTGCATTGATCCCGTTGTTTCCTGTTCCGTCAAAAAAGATTCCGACAGATAGTATTGTATCATTTCCCATCGCTGTGTTTGCCTTAATTATTTATATATTTTTTTACAACATCTTCATTGTGTAATCTTACTTTAAAGCTTTTAAGACTTATTTTTCAAATTAACGGAAGAAGGAAAAGCAATACTAGCGTGAAAAATACCAAATAAAAAATTCCGTATTTCTACGGAATCAGATTTTATTAAGAGAATATATATTGTTGACAATGGCATACACCACAATACCTACTGTATTCTTGGCTCCTATCTTTTCGAGGATGCGCTGGCGATGGCTTTCTACTGTTCTGGGGCTGATGAAGAGCTTTTCTCCGATCTCATTATTGGTATATTCCTGACAGATCAGCTTTACAACGTCTTTTTCCCGTTCAGAGAGTTCGTCTTCCATTTCGAAGAGGGATTTCTTTTTTGCAGAACTGTTCATGTAGGTAAAAAGCATCTGATGATCTTCAGCAGTAAAGAACACTCCGTTTTTATGAACCATCGTAATGGCATCAATAAATGTTTTCTTATCAGAGTTTTTAGGAAGAAAAGCAGAAACACCTAACTTAACCATATAACCCAAAATAGAAGTTTTGTAATGAGAAGACAGGATAATAATCTTAAGATCAGGATATTTTTCTTTGAGAGCTTCTACCAGCTCAAAACCATTCATAGGCTGCATCTGTACATCTATGAGTGCGATGTGAGGAAATTCATCTTCGGAAAGGATTCCCAGTTTCTCAATAAAGTCCGGGCCATTATTGGAGGTAAGACATACGGATATATTTTTTTCATTGGAAAGCAGCATTTTTACCCCTTCCAGGATCAGCTGTTCATCGTCAATTAAGGCTATTTTGATTTGGGAATTCATGGCTTTTTGGAATTATAATGATTAAACGGGTTCCTTTATTTAAGGTACTTTTCCATTTGTGGACGGCATTCATTGATTTTATCCTGGATTCGATGTTTTTTATTCCCATCCCTTTTTTCACTTTATCATAATCAAATCCCTGTCCGTTGTCTGAAATAATGACTACCATATCCCGGGGATAATCTCTGATATAGATCCACACGTCCGTAGCTGATGAATGCTTGATAACATTGGTAGTAAATTCCTGGATAATCCGGTACAGCTGGACTTCTACAAAGATATCTTTTTTCTCATAGCCGGGCATGACCTGCATGAAAATATTGATTTTGTGTGAAAGATTGGCAATCAACTCTTCCACATAAAGAACAAATCCTACGGATTCAAGGTTGACAGGATACAATGAATGAGATATACTTCTGGCGGCATCGATCAGGGATGACATCTGACCGTAAATATTTTTTTTGATCAGCTCATCGCCTTTTGTATCGAGGTTATTAAGCCACAATGAAAGGATATTAAGCCTGTTCCCAATATCATCATGAATCATCACAGCTATTCTTTTTCTTTCTTCTTCCTGGGCTTTGATGTTTTCAAGCACAAGTCTTTTCTGATGCTGAACTTCTGCCTGATGCTGAACGTTCTTTTCTTTAATGATCCGGCTGATGAAAGATCTGTAGGCAAGAAGAATGAAGGATACGATAACTGCTATGGTAACAATTATAAGAATGAGAAGGCTGATATTTAGGGTTACTTCTTTAATTTGATGAAGGTATATAAAAATGAACAGTATAAAATGCTTGACAGAATATTATTGACACTGAGGATAATATAATAATCATGTTCAGACAGGTTAGCAATCTGATGCTGAATAATAAAAATAAACACAGAAACAGAATAATAGAAAAAAATACACGCATCTGCCAGTAAAAACCGATTCTGTACTGAAACTCCATTGATCTCCCGAAGCAGGGCAAATCCTGAAAGACAGATAATAGCTATATTAGAAATCACTTTCACAGTATCGCTATTGGAAGGGAACTCATAGACATATTTCGCAACCATAAATCCACAAGCCAGCAATGCAGTAATACCCAGAAAGTATTTCGGAAGCTCCAGTTTCCTGATAAACAAAGTGGTAAGCAGGAAAAATTCACCGGCTATGTACAGAGGATAGAGAAACGAAGTATCATTAAGATTAAAAACATAAGGCAGAACCAGGTTCAGGAGTTCAATAAAAAAAAGAAAAGCAATACAGTGAAAATATTGCTTTTCTTTATTATTGAGGATACGGTATTTTGCTGCTCCCAAAATTATGATGGATAGAAGCAGACCATAATTTAGGAATAAAATTACTTTGAAAAAATCTGTCATTCCTGTCTCTCCTATGTATTTAAAATCCAAGTTCAGGGATACGGCAGACAGGAGGACATGGTTTTGCCCAGTCGTAAGTATTTGAAATAACGCTCATACTGTCCTCCCCCTGAAGAAGTTCGTGGAAAGAAATAAAGATCAGTGTTACCAGCATTCTCTGGTAAATATCATTATATCTAAGCCCGAATGAGCATTTGATCCCGGCAATCTTCGGCTCCGGGTGACAAAGGTCATCCATTGGAATATAGAATCTTTTAAAAATTCTTTCTCCCCTGAATTCATTACATTCACGGAAAAACCAATCCATTCCTTCATTTCTCCAACGTTCAATAGCATCTACAGCAATATCCTGATCAAGGATTGGCTGCTCAGATACCGGAAGAGTTGTATTGGTATTATCATCTATTTTTGTAAGATTGCTGGAAAGAACCGCATTTTTAACGACTATAAATTCTTTTGATTCCTGCAGTCTCAGATCATATTTCAGGGGTTCGAGAGTAGTGTACTGGTATTCTGAAACTCTTTTATCAATGTGCCCTTTCTCATCTAACGGAAGAAAAATAAGTACCAACTTCCCTCCGAATATACCTACTTCTGCACAGGCATCTACATATTTATTTGCTTCTTTGATTTTCTCAATCTTCTCTGTAGTCAGATCAAAAATGTAATTGGTAGGAATCAGGTTTGAGATTAAGTAATAATCCGACAGGCACCTGCTCCACTCAGCAATCGCCAGTTTGTAATCGTTCTCGTTCATAAGTTCATGGTTTGTTTAGTTTTGTATAAAATTATGTAAACTAAACATCCTGCACAAATAATCGTATTATAATTTTATTATTTATGAAATAAATTTAATTTTAGACTTCAAAAAGCCCGATATAGCTTAAAAAATCAGGTTTTTAATTAATACTAATACTTCACAGAAAGGAGAACAGATCAGGTTTATGAAGATTAATAATTCCTTACCGTAATATGATAACAGCTCTGCTGTCTTTCTTTAATGTAATAGATCCTGCCAGCGGCTGCATAGTACTTTAAAACCTTTTCCAGAGCCGCTTCCATCTTCGGATTGTATTTCAGGACATCATTGAATCTTATATAAGAAATATCAAAAGAGTTCCCATAATTGTGAGAGCTGATCCCCAGCGATGCATTGGAATTCACTCTTCTCAGTCTGCACTGATCTTCCAGCGTTCTGGTCATTGAGGAAACGGTAAAGGTATGCCCTTTTGTTTCTTTGCTGAATTTGGCTGCCATCTTTTCCAATGTGCTTTTTGCCTTGGCAACCATATAGCCTCGGCTATAATCAAGCTTCTGAACCCGGTATCCTTTTCCTGTCTTTTTTATTTTATGGAATTTTCCACTGCTGATGTATTTCTGTACGGCTTTGGAATCTTTAAGCAGCTTTACTCCAAAACTTTTTGAAGCATCAAGATGCGGCTTGTACAGAGCAGTAGGCTCTACTTTTAAAACTGTCGTAAGATCATAACAGGGAAGCGCTTTCTTGGCAGCCTGTGAATAATAAAAGCTATACATAAAGGGTACAAAGACCACACAAAAATACTTTTTCATTAACCATGCTTTAAATTACTATCGAAAGATAAACATTTATGCCATATTATTCAATTCCAGCATACTGTCATTACTTTAAAATTCCCAACAAACTTTAAACCAAATTATTAAATCATCAATTTTTCTTCCCTAAAATTTGAAATATTTTTTAAGATTTATCTTTTTATTTTAAGATTTAAATTTTACATTTGAGATAACATTTAAATAAACAACATGATAAAAAAACTTTTTGCTGAATTTTTCGGCACATTTTGGCTTGTTTTCGGTGGCTGCGGAAGTGCAGTTTTTGCCGCCGGAGTTCCCGATATTGGAATTGGTTTTTTAGGCGTAGCTTTAGCTTTTGGACTTACAGTTCTTACGATGGCATACGCTGTCGGCCACATTTCCGGTGGACATTTTAATCCAGCGGTTTCTTTTGGACTTTTGGCAGGGGGAAGATTTCCGGCAAAAGACCTTATCCCTTACATCGTAGCGCAGTGTCTTGGTGCTTTAGTGGCAGCAGGATGTCTGTATGTGATTCTTAACGGTTCCGGTGCAGTAGATTTTTCAAAACCGGGAGCCTTTGCTACCAATTTCTATGGAGAGGCAGTCTATAACGGGAAAGCATTCAGTATGGGTGCAGCGTTCCTTGCAGAATTTTTGTTAACGGCTTTCTTCCTTATTGTGATCATGGGAGCTACAGACAAATGGGCTAACGGTAAATTTGCTGGTATTGCTATCGGACTTGCTTTGACACTGATTCATTTAATTTCTATTCCAATCACCAATACTTCAGTGAATCCGGCAAGATCGCTTTCACAGGCAGTGTTTACAGGCGGGCTTGCGATGTCTCAGCTTTGGCTGTTCTGGGCAGCTCCTATTTTGGGAGGAGTCGTAGGTGGATTGATCTACAAGTTTCTGCTTCAGAGAGATACCGTTGAAGTTACTGATTAATAATATCATTGATTTCAATATAAATCCTGTCGTTTGACAGGATTTTTTTGTTGCAGCAGTATCTTCAATGTAATGCGATTGTTATCTTAAGTTATTTTTTCTTTTGAAGTAATGAGTCTTTACATGGGATATAAATTAATTGAAACGAGATTAATAATAACTTAAACTTAATTAAAATGAAAATATTCTCCTCTTACTGTCTTTTGTATTTGTCTGCCAAAATTAGTTAACTGCGCAAGTGATTACTCCTGTGATAGACAATTATAATATTAGTGTCACAAGAAATGATATTTATACACCCAGTATTACCGGCTATGCTAATTCCAGTGAGTGCAAGTTCATTCTGGCTCTTTTTTCCTTCCCTTGCCTGTTTAAGCTTCGCTCCCATTACTATATTGTAAAGATAAATAATTCAGAATTTTTTTTCTTAAAATTTCGAAAAATATACTATAAACTTATATATAATAATTATCTACTTTCGATCAATATTAAATAAATCAATATAAAGAGATTTATTTTACATTATACAATGCTTATCACAAGCAGTTTAACATAATAAAAAAATCACACTATGTTGGAATTATTTAAATTATATTTTATATTTTTAACATCTAAACCTTTAAACAAATTCAGTTATGAAAAAATTAACGTCATTAAAAAACGGTAAAGTACTTAACACAGGTAGCCTAAAACAAATTCAAGGAGGTAAACTACTTCCAGAGGGGGTATGTAGTGGTTCAGGAACAGCTAATGATCCCTATGTTTTAGCATCAGTAGTTATTCCTTCTGGTGCATCTGACGGGTGTTAATTAAAATTCACATCAGGGCTTTTTCTTTATAGAATCAGCCCTTTTTTTATTATGATTTTAATTTTATCTACAACACATGATGACGACACTAATGTTGTTATGGAACATTTAGCGAATATGGGGGAATCCTGTATTCGTATTAATGATGTCGATCTATTTAATGGAACAACGAAAATATATTATAAAATTTCTTCCTCCACTTCATTAACTGTTGAGAATAAATTATTTGGAAGTGTGGATTTGAGCCAAGTTAGAGTTGTATGGTATAGAAAGTGGGGTAATTTTAACAAATATAAAGATTTGCTTGATCAGAACATTTCAAATGAAATGTTCCAATATTTACATTCAGAGTATTATGGCATTTTAAAAACAATTCTATATTTTTTGAATGATAAAAAATGGATAAATCATCATTCAAAAATCAACAGATTAAATAAAATTGAAATGTTGACTATAGCAAATAATATAGGATTAAAAATTCCGTCTACAGTAATTGCAAATAATTTTGATACCGAGAACAAAGACTGGATTACTAAAGCTGTTAATGAAGGGGCGGTCATCAGCCATAATCAAAAAAAATTTCCTTTAATGACAGTAGAATATAATAATTCTACAGTTTCTTTTTTCCCAAGTTTATTTCAACAGCATATTTACAAAGAATATGAGCTTCGAATTTTTCATTTAAATGGAAAAAATTACCCTATGGCTGTGTTCTCTCAAAATGATGAGCAAACTTCTGTAGATTTCAGGAATTATAATCAGAATAAGCCGAATAGATTTGTTCCTTATCAATTACCTGAAGATCTTAACCACAAAATCTGCCAACTAATGAAAGCATGTCATATGGATACAGGTTCTATTGATGTTATTAAGGGTGTAGATGGAAAATATTATTTTTTAGAAATTAATCCTTCTGGACAATTTAGAATGACATCTTATCATTGTAACTATAACCTGCATTATGAAATGGCAAAAGAGTTAAAAAAAATGAATGATGAATAAGAGCTTAATACAAGAACTTAATCCACATAAAAAAGAATTGCTTCCAGTTATCTTTGCTCAGGTTACTGAAAATAACAAATTAGTGACACAGTCACTAAGAAAAATTGAAGCTAAAAAGTATCAGTCAGAAATTTTTTGTTTAAAACCTTATAAAGATGGAATTAGCCCACCTAAACCTTGATATTAATAAAAAATGCTTTTTTTTTGCATGTTGTATCCCGGTAAAAGGTATTCAATTAGGGGCTATTTATGATTTACAAAGGGATGATATTGAACGGGTTCCCAATTCTCTGATTGATTTTATTTATAATATTCATTCCAAAACTGTAATGAATATTATAAAAGAATGGAAAGATGATGATATTGCGCAGGAATACATAGAATTTCTGATTGAAAAAGAGTTTATTTTTTTCGCATATGAAGACCATTTTCCGAATCTTTCAGATGATTGTTTTAATGATGATGTCTCAAAAATTGAATTTGTTACAATTATTGTATCAGATGATTTAATAGGCAAAATGCAATATATTTCGGATAGAATTGATTATTTGGGAGTTAAGCGTTTACATCTACATTTTTCACTTAATTTGGATGTAAAAAAAATCCATAATGTACTGAATTCTTTTCAAAAATCTTGTGTTATAGATTTATCTGTATCATTGCCCTACCAGGGAAATTTCACTTCCTCTGTAGTATTAAAAGAGCAAAGATTAAAAAGTATCTATTTTTATCAATCGCCTTATTCGAAAGAAGATAACTACGGTAGGATAAATTTATATTATTTAAAGCAAGATGAAAGTAATTTATTTGTTCCAAAATCGAGTATTGATACAATCGCTATCAATCATAGAGCATTCCTTACAGCAAAAAAATTTAATCTTGGGCTATACAAAACTATTCTCGTAGATCATTTGGGAAGAATAAGGTTAAATGCCGTAGATCAAAAAGATTATGGATTATTTTTAGGGTCAAAACAAGAAATAGAAGCAAGTCTATTAATCCTCTCTGAATTATGGAATTTAAGTAGGGATAAAATTCTCCCATGTAAAGATTGTGAATTAAGATATGCCTGTACTGCAAGCTTTATCCCAGAATATATACCGGAAAGAGAAGGATATTTCGTAAATTGTAATTATAATATTCACACCAATGAATGGATTTATTAAATATATAAGCATATTGGCTTTATTCTGCTTAACGAGTTGTCAAAATTATTATTTTTTAAAAGAGCAAAGAGTAGAATCTGATAATCACTCATATAGCAAGTTTAAATTACACTTTGATGAAGGGAAAAACCAAATTGATTTTTATACTTATGGGGATTATGTGTATAACAAAGTGGATAAACAATATATATATTTCACTTCCTCAGAAATGAGAAGATTGTTATATCATAATATTCCGCAAAATTATACAGAGCAATTTTTATTTATGTATACTTATCAGCCTACATTTTCTAATATTTTAGGCTTTTATTATAAAGGAGTTTCTATTGAAGAAGTGAAAAAAAGATATTCTGAAATACCACATAAAGAAGATTTAAATCAAATGTTTTCTCGTTACTCTTTCGGAAAATTTCAGGTTTTTGATTTGTTCAAAAAAGTTGATGGCGGGGTGATAAGGTTTGTAGCAATAAACAACCCTAACTATCCTAAAGATCCCGACTATAAAAACTTTAACAGAGAAATTAATGATATGTTCTTTGAAAATAATAACTTATTATGGGACGGATATGTAGAGCCTCTTAATTAAAAAACTTTATGAAAAAAAATATTTTAACTTTCCTTTTTATTTTATCATGCCTCACTGCTTTTCAGGGCCAGACATATAGGATTTATTATCAGATGACATATAAAATAGATTCTACAAAAAATGAATCAGCAAATAAAAAGATGCTATTAGATGTCAAAGATGAAATTTCGAAGTTTTATTCTTACGATTTGTATCATATAGATTCATTAGCTATTCACAATGTAGATGTTCGGACAAAAGCAGCTGATTTTGATTTTATGATGACAAAAAACAAAAAAGAGAATAAAATAGAAAAATATTATATAATTGGGTTGGATAGGTATTCTCTGAAAGAAGACTGGCCTAAATTAGATTGGAAAATTATAGAAGAAACAAAAAATATTGATAATATAAATTGCCAGAAAGCTACTTTACATTATAAGGGAAGAGATTGGATAGCGTGGTTTGCTAAAGAAATTCCTTTTCAGGAAGGACCTTATGTTTTTAATTCTTTGCCAGGCCTTATAATAGACATAAGAGATTCAGGAGACAATTATATTTTTACAATGACTGAACTTAAAAAAGATAGTGGAGAAGTAAATACGGAAACCGATTTCATTCCGGTTGCTCAAAAACAATTAAACAAACTTTATCAGGATTATTATAATGATCCTTACAAGGAACTCAAGGCAGGAAAAGCTGTAATGAAGGTTGTGGACGAATCTGGAAGGGTAGTAACCCCTAACTTTAAGCAACTTACAGAATTTAAACAAAAACAGTTGAAAAACAACAATAATCCTATTGAACTCTCAGAAGCTATAAAATATCCATAATTCACTAAATTTAACCTAAGTTCAGGTTAATGGAAATTTAAAAATAATTGGCCGTCATTTACTTTTTCTGCAAATTTCACTCCTGTTCTTATCCCGAATTCAGGTTATTTAATTTTTCTGATATCAAAAGGATTTCTGAAAATAAGTTCTTCCTGCTTACCTTTGATCTCCATTTTACGTTGCAATAAGTTTAAAGCCATTTTCCGGATAAAAAGATCTTTGTCATTCAGTTTCCAGTAAGGATCTTCGTGTACTCTTTTAGGCTTGCGTATGAGATAGAATTCTGTTTCCCAGGTATCTGCATTATGGTAAAATTCAATAATTCCGCAGTGTTCGGGAATTAAGGCATGATCTATCATTCCCATCGGAAGCAGAAAACTAAACGCGTTGCAAACGTAGTCACCGCAGGAAATCTTATCATGTTTCAGGAATTTTTCACCGGTATCTTTATTAAAGTATGATTTTTTGAAATCATTTTTAAAATCACTTTTGGAAAGTTTGATCTCAATTTCATGACTGAATCCTTCAGAATCTATGAACAGCATATCCGCTTCCCAGTCGGCCTGGAAATAATTCGTCAGTACAATTTCTTTTTCAAAATCGCAGTGAGTATGGATGTAAGCATGAACAAGCTCTTCTATTTTCAGCATAAAAATTTAAGTTTAAAGTAAGATTATTTCTTCTGCAATTCCACAACACCGTAATGCAGCCAGATTCCGAAAATACCTGTTTTCGTAAAATATTTTTCATCTTTCCCGAAAGTGACGGTTGTATTTGGTAATGTCTGGCAAATAAAGAAATGTCCACCATCAATACAGCTTATTTTCCCCTTTTTATGAAGATCTGTCCAGCCGAATTCCTTATAAGCATCTTTATTATTTTTAATATCAAATAAAAAACGTTTAACACTTATTTTATCTTTACCTCCGTCTCTTTTTGAAGTCATTGACCATCGGGCTAAATCTGATTCTTCCTTAGCCGGAATTTTATCAGGATCAGCATCCGGAATTCTGGCAATAACCAAAGTATCCGTAGTCGTAGTTTGTGTCCCTTCTTTATTGGTCTCATTAACGAAATAAGTTCCTGGCCAGATATCCTTTTCTGTCTTTTTCTGTGCAGATAAAAAAGATGAAATTCCAATCAGAATTAAAAATAAACTTTTCTTAAGATTCATATCGGGAAGTGGTATTTGCTTAATTGAATTTTTAAGAAACCAATAAACTGCATCCTCGGATATCAGAGTGATCAATTCTTCCCAACACCTGAAACCGGTCTCCCGGAAGAGTTTTACCCAAATCCTGAGTGGCAACAAAGGAACATGAATGAGTATTAGCCAGATCTATAATATTGACTGCTCCGGTTCTCCCCTCTTGTTCGTAGGAAAAAGGATCTTCTGCATTCCGGATCATAATTTTCATCCAGTTTGGACATTGATATTCATTATTTCCAAGGGAATAAGCCTGCGAAAGCAGTTCCGTCATAGAATATTCTGAATAGATTTTCTCAGTTTTAAAACCATTCTGAAGAATTTTCAGGAGCTCATCTTTGGTCATTTCCTCTTTTCTTCCTTTCATTCCACCGGTTTCAATGACGGTAAGACTTTGGGATTCAGAAACAGACAGCTTAAGAGATTCAACGGAATCCAGAAAGTCAAGCAGGGCAAAAGATACTCCGAAAAGAATGACTTTTTTATTTTTTAATTGATTTAAAAGCTCAAACAGCTCGGAATGATTGTATAGAAAATACCCGTTCTCCGGTTTGGCGGATTTTTTCATCAAATAATCCACCATATAGATCAGGGATGAATTCTGTTTTTCCAGATAACTTGGCAGCAATCCAAGGAAAATAAAATCCTCAGGCTTTCCTATAAACTGCTCAAAACTTTTACAGATACTTTCTTCATAAAGATTGGTATCTGCAATATAATGTTTTGAAAGATTCATCTGTGTGGTTCCTGAACTCTGAAAAAAAAGATCAGCATTGGCATTTTTGTCCAGGATCTGATGGTTTTTAAACATTTCTATCGGCAGGAAGGGAATATTCGTCAGGCTGTTAACCTCGTCCGGATTTACATTTAAAAAATCCACGAACTTTCTATATATCTCAACATTTTCATACTGATAACGAAAAGTTGCCAACGCTGCACTCAGGAAATCCTGATCGGTCTGTATGCTGAATATATTTTCCAATTTTTCTAAAACTATTTTAGACTTCTTTTTATAATGTTCTGAACAATAATGTAAAAAAAGTATGTTTTTTTAATATTTTTTAATTGAAGAAATAGACTTTGGTAAACTTCTTGCAATTATTTAACCGGAATATGGATTAAAAACAAGAGTAGATTTTGGTCTATTCGGAATTACCTCTCTCTCAGGGGTAATTTTTTTTTGTGCCGTCTGCAAATGTTTTCAGCTCAAAATCTTTTTCAAAAACACCGTAAGTAAAATAAGAAATCCAGTCTCCGAGGTTGATGTATTTTGAATCCTGACCCATTTCCAGCACCATAGGAAGGTGGCGGTGGCCGTAGATAAAGTAATCTATCTCCTGGTTTTTCAGTTTTTCTTTTGAATAGATGATGAGAAACTCTTTATCTTCTCCTAAAAAAGCTTTATCCTCGTCTCCGGAAATCATCTTGTTTTTCTGGGAAAGATAAAGTGCCACTTTCATGGCAATATCGGGATGAAGCCACTTAAAAAACCACTGTGCCACAGGATTGGTAAAGAGTTTTTTCATTCTCTTGTAGCCTTTATCACCAGGTCCGAGACCGTCTCCGTGCGCTAACAGAAACTGTTTCCCGCCCATTTCGAAATACTGCTTTTTGTAAAAAACGGTGCAGCCTATTTCTTCTTCAAGATAGTCCTTCATCCACAGATCATGGTTTCCGACGAAAAAATAGATGTGAATTCCCCGGTCTTTCAGTTCTGCTATTTTCCCGAGAACACGTACATATCCTTTAGGAATGACGTGTTTCCATTCATGCCAGAAATCAAAAAGGTCACCCATTAAAAACAATACCTGGGCGTCTTCCTTGATCTCGTCCATCCAGCGGATAAATTTCTCTTCCCGCACCTTGCTCTCCTTAGGAGTAGGAGCTCCAAAATGCTGATCTGAAGCGAAATATACTTTTTTTCCAGGTTCTAAATTAATGATTATTTTTAACACCAGTCTGAATTTTTATTGGAAAATTACTGTTATTTATTATCTTCTGCGAACCATTCTCCATAGGAGTTTTCCGTTTCGTGAAGCTTTAAATAGGCCAGCGAAACCTCAGCCGGAAGTTTTGATTTTATTTTTGCAGCAATAGCATACAGCATATTTTCGCAGGTTGGCTGGAAGCTGCAGTAGATCACTTTGTGTCCTTTATTTTCCAGGTCTTCACCCAGTTCTTTATGAGGAGATAACGCATTTACAAGAACTGCATGATCCCAAAGGTCTACAATTTCAGATTTTACGATACTTTTTATATCTCCAAAATCCACTACCATCCCGTTTTTGGAATTCTCCAAATCATTAATCACTTTTCCTTTTACCGTTACAAACAGTTTATAGGAATGCCCGTGCATATTTTTACATTTTCCATCATAGTTGTACAGCACGTGGGCTGTCTCGAATGTGAAAATTTTTGTAATACGTATCATACTAATGTATTATTTTTTTAATACCTGGTTTTCATTATATTAAATTTACAATAAACTTAATCGTGTCAAAATGTGTATCAACAATTAGAAAAACCATCAAATAATGTTCAAATTTAAAATAAAAAAGAGCAGGAAAAAAACCTACTCTTAATTTTGTTTGTATTTTGTCGGGAATGCTCTTGAGTCTTTACAAATCTTTTATATGTGTTGCCTAAATATTTTGCTGGTTATATTTAAGCGTTTCTCGTCTTTCTTTGATTAATCTTTTACTGTTCAACTATCGTAAGTGCGTTGTATACTCCACTTCCTGAAACATCAAACTGGCTGACTGTACCATCGAATGCTACCGTGATCCACGTAAAAGGTCTTAATTTGTCACCTTTGTTTAAATATACACTTACTGTACAGGCTGAGCCTACTGGTACTGCATTAGGGCTTCCTCCGGTGTCAGAAGCATATCCGTTATTTGTTTTTATTCTTTGAGTAATTGCGTTGGCCGAATTTCTGACTTCCCATATTGCTTCAGTCTGATTATTAGCACCTGTATTCACCTGGCTGGACTGTAGCGCAAAAGTAAAAGTTGCAAAGTATACACCGTCTCTTGGAGCTACGAATTCACCTGTCGCGGGGCTGAAATTCGAGGTTGGGACACCTGAATCAGAGTCTAAATTTTCCGTCCAGTTAGTCAGATAAGAGGATCTTCTTTGAACAATACCGGTCTTAGGTCCTATCTCTGAAGGTGTACCACTTTCAAATACATAGGTATCCTGAGTGGTTTTACTTGCCATTACTACAATACGGGGCTTTCCTTTAGGGAAAAAACTGACCCAGTTTGTACCGTCGGAAAATTCTAAATATCCTTTTACTCCAATGGCAGGGCTTGCAACATATCGTAATGCACCTGCACCAGCCTGAACAGCCGTTTTCGTAGTATTCCCGATAGCTATGGAACCATTTGCAGCACTGCGCAGATCCAAAGCTACTTTTGGATTAGTAATCAGAGTTCCTATTTTGCCTGAATTGTCAATTATAATATTACCGGCATCTGTTTTAACTTCAACGGGGTTTGTTGGGTTTGGTATTCCTATTCCTATTTGAGCATTGATATATGTTACTTTAAGTGAAAAAGCAATAACAGTATAAATCAATCTTTTTATTTTATTTTTTGGTCCCATCATTATATATTTTTACAATTCGCTGATACTTAAATTATTTAATTTACTGTCATTGAGAGTGTTTCGTGCACTGCCTATATTATGTTTTACACTAAATTTTATAGTATCATCTTTTTTAAGATTGAAAATAGCATTACAGTTACCACCTATATAATTACTGACTGCGCCTGCCTGAAAAGCAGGATAGGAATTTACCGTTTTAAATACCGGGATATTATTGGTACTTTGATTACTTTCTATGGCAGTTTCTATAAATGTGTTTTTGGGTATATTTCCGGTAGCCAGGGTAATATTGAATGAAACAAGATAAAAACCATCACGCGGAGCTTTAAAAACTCCGTTTACAGGATCAAAATCTCCATTGGCACCGGCACCTAAATCAACTGTTTCTGTCCAGCCGGTAATGACTGTTGAAGCTGCAGTTGCAATACTTTGTGCAGAGCCTTTACTGGCATTCACCAATGCCTTGGTCGGAGCTGTAAGTGGCAGTGCTATCCATTGTTCGCCATCGGAATATTCTAAAAACCCACTGGCATTATAACGGATGGCTCCTCCACCCGCCGCAGAAGGACTTTGGGTATTGGTCCCCAAGCCGATGATTCTTTGGTCGTTCGAAGACCTGAGATCAACTTTAGTAATTGGGTTTAAAATTCCAACCCCTATTTGGCCTGCTGACGTAATAACAACATCATTGGATATTTTTGTTGCGTCAGGAGCGGAACCGTTATCTTTTCCTGCATCTATATGTAAGGGTTGTGCAGGTGTAGCTGTGTAAAACCCTATTTGTGCGGTCGTTTTAATTGCAGAAAAAACTAAAATACCAGCGAATAGTTTATAAGCTATATTGATTTTCTTTTTCATAATATCTTAATGTTCTATTATGGTTAAATTATTAAACCCATCATCCGGATTTGCCGGATCCGAAGGGTTAGTGGTAACCCTGAGCGGAATAGCACCTGTACTGAGATTCTGATACAGTCTGACACTTATTCTAGTCCCTGCAGTCAAAGTAAGGGTAACGGTACTTGATCCTCCAGCCTGTGTGGAGCGTGTAGAATTTGCATCATCGGCTGTACCTGTCATAGACTGACCGAAAGTTTTATAAACACTCGCAAGAACGGTACTGGTAGCAGGATTATAGAATTGTGATTCAACTCTGGAGCCGTCAGCAATAACGGTCCCGCTAAAATTAAATGTTAGTAAAAAAGTATAGGTTCCATTACGAGGCGCTGTGAATTCGCCAGAAGTATAATCAAAGCTATTGCTCATGTCCCGCACTTCACTCCAGTTAGTAATAGTTGTTGCAGCAGCTGTTGGAACTGACTGGCTTGTAATTTTACGAACAACAACTACTGCCTTTTGAGGGGCAATATATGCTTTGTTCCATACCGTACCATCGGATACTTCAATTTTAGCGCCTACCGGTACATTGTTTACATCATATCGTGTAGCGCCTGCCCCTGCTGCCGCTGCCGACATACTGGTGGTACCTAAACCAAGGGCATTTTCATTTGCTGCCGATCTCATATCTAACTGTACCTGAGGACTAAGAACTCCTGCACCAATAAAACCTGTTGCTTTATTTATAATAACGTCATTAGAAATCTGCGCTGCTGTAGGTACTCCCGAAACAGGATTGTCTTTAGCACCATCTATGTGCAAAGCTCCTAGTGGGTTGTTGGTTCCAATTCCAACTTGCGCGTTAAATAAATTGATAATGAAACAAAGTGGGAGTATCAATATTTTGTGTATTTCTTTTCTCATATTCTCATTTGAAATTTAAAGTTGTGTTTAAAATTGTGAGCTGTACATTCTTAAATGATAGATAGTATATTTGATTTAACCAGGATGAATCCAGACAATTTTAAAATTTGCATCAAGGAAATGAGCAAAATTTTAAATTTATAAATTTTCATACATATCATACGCTTAAGCAGATACAACTGTCTTGATCTAATTTAATTTCTTACAATGTGTTTTCAGAATCTTTTATTCAGCTGAAATAGATACTACTGATTGATAATTTTCTTGCAAAATTCATAGTTTTTTGTGAGCAAGCAAAAGAAAACACATCGATATACTTCGATATACTTAACGATTTTTTCCGTTTTAAGGTTTTTAGAGGTGGGATATTACCAAATTGGGTATTCCAATGTAAAATATTTGGTATAAGGCTGAAGTTTCATAAAATGTGTTTTTTTGTAAAGCTACACAATTTTATAAGAATATGAGGTAAAATTTCTTCATAATGCAATAAGAAATTATAATTTAATATCTCTTTAATGAATTATTTCCCAAGTATTTAAAGATACCCGGAAATAAATACTGAGTAAGTTTAATATAGACTCACCCACTATGATTCAGTAAAATAAAACATATGATTATTCCGTAAGTTTATCCAGCCAGTCACTATCCAGTCTTTTAATCTTCTGAGTTTTCAAATCAACCAAAACCCAAAGCGTACTTGAATCTACTACAAGTTTGTCATTACAGTAAAACTCTACTTTCCTTGGTTGCTTTATACCTTCAGGTGCTTTCGGATAGGTCTTGACAGTAATTATATCTCCAAGATAGACCTGCTTTTTATATTGAATATGATGGTCAACGAGCATCCAGATATCGTCCGGATAATCCGTTTTCTCCTTAACAAGTTCCCAGTGCTCAGTTGCCATTTCTTCTACCCAATGTACGTACTGAACATTGTTGACATGATTATTCTGGTCGATGTGTGCTTCTGTAACCTGGATTTGTTTCTGGTAAGTTAAATTCATTATTCTTTCGGCTTCATTAATAATCAAATATATGAAGTTTAAGGTTTTATTCTTTATTCCCAACCAAAAAACCTTCTCAAAACTGAGAAGGTTCACATCTAAAAATTTTATATAACATGGAAAATGATCAATGAAACTGTGCCGTTTCCGTAGAGTCTTTCATGGCAACCGTTGCGGAAGAACCATTGGTCACCACATTCTGAACCTCATCAAAATATCCTGTTCCTACAAACGACTGGTGTTTTACCGCTCTGAATCCTTTCTGCTGAAGGGCAAACTCACGCTCCTGAAGCTCAGAATATCCCGCCATGCCTCTTTCTTTATAAGCTAAAGCAAGCTCGAACATAGCCGTGTTTAATGCATGGAAACCTGCCAGTGTTATGAATTGGAATTTATAGCCCATTTTGGCAAGCTCTTCACGGAAATTAGCCATTTCTTCAACACTTAATCTCGCTGCCCAGTTGAAGGAGGGTGAACAGTTGTAAGCCAGCATCTTTCCCGGAAATTTCGCATGAATTCCCTCTGCAAATCTTTTCGCCTGTTCAAGATCAGGGTTAGAAGTTTCCATCCAGATCAGGTCTGCGTAAGGTGCATAGGAAAGACCACGATCTATTCCCTGCTCTACTCCGTTATTTACAACGTAGAAACCTTCGGAAGTTCTTTCTCCGGTTACAAATTTCTTATCTCTGTCATCAATATCAGAAGTCAAAAGATCTGCAGCATCGGCATCTGTTCTTGCAATAATAATACTCGGAACACCCAATACATCTGAAGCCAGACGGGCTGCCACCAGTTTATTAATCGCTTCCTGGGTCGGTACCAAAACCTTTCCTCCCAAATGGCCGCATTTTTTAGCCGAAGAAAGCTGATCTTCGAAGTGTACTGCTGCTGCTCCGGCTTCAATCATCTGTTTCATCAGTTCAAAAGCATTCAGGTTTCCTCCAAATCCGGCTTCAGCATCTGCAATAATGGGAACCAGATATTCTTTATCTCCCTTTCCGCTTACGGATTGTACCTGATCTGCCCTTAATAAAGCATTATTAATTTTTTTCACCACAGAAGGCACCGAGTTCGCAGGATACAGTGATTGATCAGGATACATTTCACCGGACAAATTAGCATCCGCAGCCACCTGCCATCCTGAAAGATAAATGGCTTCCAGACCTGCATCCACCTCCTGAACCGCCTGGTTTCCTGTAAGGGCACCCAAACCGGCTACATAATCCTGATTATTCAGTTTGTCCCAGAATTTTTTGGACATTTCTGTTGCAATGGTATAATCAATTGTATAAGAACCTCGCAGCTTCAATACTTCTTCAGCCGTATAGGTTCTTTTTATTCCGTTCCAGCGGGGATTGTTCAGCCAATCCTGTTCTATAGCCTGGATCTGCTCTTGTCTTGTTTTCATAATACTATTTGGATTTTTTGTTAGATTTTAGGAATTAGGTGAGAGGGTTTTAGAGTGGAAGAGTTTTAGAGTGCCTGAGTCATAATTTTATCACCCTAAAAATCTCCCACTCTAAAACTCTCCTACTCAATAAATGGATAAGCTTTCAAAGTCAGGAATTCTTCAAATTTTTCCGAGAACACCAGTTCATTAAAAAGCTCTTTGGCCAAATTGAATTTTCCGTTTTTGAAACGTTGTTCGCCTACATATTTCTCAATGTGTTCTATTTCTTCTGCTTCCCACTGGAGAATCATTTCACGGGTCAAAGCAAGACCGGTGTCAAGCTTGGCTTCATTTTTTAGCCATTGCCACAATTGCGTTCTTGAGATCTCTGCGGTGGCAGCATCTTCCATCAGGTTGTAAATAGCTGCTGCACCTGTACCCATCAGCCAGCTTTCCAGATAGAGAATTCCAACATTGATATTCTTTCTTACGCCTTTTTGTGTGATCTCACCTTTCGGAACTTCAAGAAGATCTGCTTCTTTAATATGATATTCAAATTTTTTATCGATTTGATTGTCTGTCGGCATATACTGGTCAAAAATATCTTTTGCTACAGAAACCAATGCCGGATGTGCCACCCAGGTTCCATCATGGCCGTTTTTTACCTCCCGCTTCTTGTCATTACGTACTTTTTCAAAAGCAATACTGTTGGCTTCATAGTTGTCTTTCACGGGAATTTGAGCTGCCATACCTCCAATTGCATGAACGTTTCTTTTATGACAGATCTCAATCACTCTTTTTGAATAGGCACTCATAAATGGTGATGCCATTGTCACCTGATCTCTGTCCGGCACCATAAACTCGGGAAGGTTTCTGAATTTTTTGATGAAGGAGAAAATATAATCCCATCTTCCGCAGTTCAGCCCGGCACTGTGCTCTCTTAGTTCATATAAAATTTCATCAATCTGAAATGAAGCGGTGATAGTTTCGATCAACACTGTGGCTTTAATTGTTCCTGCAGGAATGCCAAGATAGTTTTGGGCAAAAACAAAAACATCATTCCACCAACGGGCTTCCTTATAGTGTTCTAATTTCGGAAGGTAAAAGTAAGGACCGCTTCCGTTTTTAAGAAGCTGCTCTGCATTGGTGAAAAAATAAATTCCAAAATCAATCAGTGAACCTGATGTTTCTTCACCGTTGATCTCAACATGCTTTTCCGAAAGGTGTAAACCTCTTGGCCGCACCTGAAGAACAGCTGTCTTTTCATTAAGGTGATAAAATTTTCCATTTTCAGCAGTAAAATCAATATTCCGATTTATAGCATCAGCAAGATTGATCTGTCCCTGAATGCAGTTTTCCCACGTGGGCGAATTGCTGTCTTCAAAATCAGCCATAAAAGTGAGAGCTCCTGAATTCAATGCATTGATGATCATTTTACGGTCTACGGGACCTGTGATCTCCACCCTTCTGTCTAAAAGATCAGCAGGAAGTGATGCACATATCCAGTTTCCATTTCTGACTCCTTCAGTTTCCGGCAAAAATCCGGGAAGATTTCCCTGATCAAACTGCAGCTGTATTTTTTTTCTTTCTTCTAAAAGCTCAAGTCTTTTATGATTGAAGTTCTGATGAAGTGCAACCAGAAAATCGGTCAATTCAGGACTAAAAACTGCTTCAAACTGCTTCTGTGTCTTTATTTTTAATTGAGTCTGAGTTTCCATAACGTGTTGATTTTGAGATTTGATGTTACAAACATAAATAAAAATATTCACAATCAGCGAACGTTCGCTAAATAATTTTTAAAATTTATTATGCTGAAAATCGCATTCAATTTTTTATATTTGGGTATGAATTCAGAAAGTGATTATATTAAAACGGTGTTCGGACTCAAGCTGAAACAGCTCAGACAAAAGAAAAACTGGTCTCTGCAGGATCTTGCCTTAAAGACCGGTTTATCAAAATCTTACCTCAATGAAATTGAAAACGGAAAAAAATATCCGAAGCACGATAAGATCATCCTTCTTTCTGAGTCGCTGAGCAGCACTTTTGATGAGCTGGTTTCTACGAAGCTTGACAAAGGTTTGGCTCCGTTCAATGAAATCCTGCAGTCTGATTTTTTTAAAGAAATTCCACTGGACCTTTTTGGGATCAACAAAAATAATCTAATCAGCATTATCAGTGACGCTCCCAAAAAAGTAACGGCTTTTATAAATGCGCTGATCGAGATCTCACAGAATTATAATTTAGGAAAGGAGCGTTTTTATTTTGCTGTACTGCGGTCTTTTCAGGAACTTTATGATAATTATTTTCCTGAAATTGAGGAGAAAGCAATGGAATTTATCAGGGAAAACGGAATAGACATCAATGAAGATCTCCAGGCTTCGGTTTTGGAAAATATTCTTGCTGAAAAGTTTAAATACAATATCAGATCTGATGATTTTGAACAGTTCGGAACTCTTGATAATCTCCGCTCACTGTTTATTCCTGAACAGAAACTGCTGCTGTTGAACAGGAAGCTTGAAAAAGACCAGCGAACCTTTATTTTAGCAAAGGAAATAGGATTTAATGTCCTGGAACTGAAAGTACGTCCGAATACTTATTCATGGCTGGATTTTGGAAGTTTTGAAGAAATTCTGAATAATTTTTATGCTTCGTATTTTGCAGGCGCTTTACTGATCTCAAAGAAAAGGACTGTTGAAAAAACCTCAGAATTTTTCCTACAGCATACCTGGGAACCAAAAGGTTTTGAAGCATTGATCGAGAGTTTTACAGATTCTCCTGAAACGTTTTATTACAGGCTTACGAATCTTCTTTCTTCGGAAATGGGTATCCGGGATCTTTTTTATCTGTGCCTGGTAAAGAAAAAAGGCTCGGACAAGATCCAGATCTTAAAGGAGCTTCACCTGAACCATCAGCAGGCACCACATGCGAATGCCATGAACGAGCATTACTGCCGCAGATGGATTGCAGTGAAAAACCTGCATCATCTAAAAGAAAACGAAACGCTGACTGATGCCCAGATCTCTCATTATAAAGATCAGGGAGTGAGTTATCTTGTGATCTCCACTTCTCAGAAAAACCCTTTTTCGGATGGGAGCAACAGAAGCTACTGTCTTGGGATCCTGCTCAACTCACAGACGATCAAAAAAATCGGCTTTATAAAATCTCCAACAATAAAAACAATCAATGTAGGAGTGACCTGCGAATCCTGCAGTATTGCAGACTGTGAAGTAAGGCAGGCTCCGCCGGTAAGGCTGGAAAAGGAATATTTTAACCTTAGCATGAAGAATGCTGTTGAGAAGATCAGGAAACAGGTGAATAGTGAATAGTGAATAGTGAAAAATAAAGATTCTCTCTAACTTCTAAACTCTAGTTTGTAACTTTTAATAAAAAAACACACCGATGATATTAGATTTATTTTTTCCGAACCGCTGCATTGAGTGCAACCGGATCATAGACCCGGATCTTTTGGTTTGTGGCTTATGTTTTGAACAGATCCATTTTACTCATTTTGAGTATTCCAGTGATGATGTCATCAAAGAAAAATGCAGACTCTTCTTTCCTGTTGAAAATACTTTTGGACTAATGAAGTTCGAACAGGATGGGTTAAGCCGCAAACTCATTCATGAACTGAAATATAAAAATAGGGAAAATGTAGGTAAGACTCTTGCCAACTGGACGATTGAAAGGCTGGATTTTAAGGATGAAAGCCCCGACATTTTGGTCTCTGTTCCGCTTCATCCTAAAAAATTAAAAGAAAGAGGTTATAATCAGCTGCATTTATTTACGGAAACCTTATCAAAGTTTTATGAAATTCCTTTTGATCATGATTTAATTCAAAGAAACCATTATTCAAAAGCGCAGGCCTTAAAAGATAAAAAGCACCGCCTGGAAGCGGTCAATCCTTTTTCTCTTTCAAAACCGATTTCGGGAAAGCATATTTTATTGATTGATGATGTTTTCACAACAGGAAATACGGTTTCATCTATTGCCTGGGAAATTTTAAATGCAGGAAACAATAAGGTGAGTGTGATGGTGATGGCGGTGGATGTGTAGGTCTTGTGTTTGAGGGTTTTTAGAGTTTTAGAGTTTTAGAGTTTTAGAGTTTTAGAGTTTTAGAGTTTTAGAGTGAAAATATAGTTTGTTCAGCAATGATTAAATGATAATGTCAATTATAAATTTTGTTTTACAAGTAAATAATAAAATATTAAATAACTAATAACCAACAACCAGCAGCTAACAACCCATTAAACGCAAAAATTCTAAAACCCTCAAACTCCCCTTTCCTTTTCCGATTCTTTTTACTAATTTTCCTGTAAACTATTGATCATGAAAAATCTGCTGTTGCTGCACGGTGCATTGGGACACAGTGATATTTTTAAGCCTTATGAAAAGGAGCTTTCAAAACACTTTAGTATTCATACGCTTTTATTTTCGGGACATGGAAATACCGAGGTGCCGGAAAGTGGCATCAGCATTGAAAAATACACTAATGAATTAAGAGATTACATCCATAAGGAAGATTTAAAAGATGTTTATATTTTCGGTCACAGCATGGGTGGTTATGTGGCACTATGCTGTGCTTTGCAGAATCCTGAAAACATTTATTCTGTCATGACACTGGGAACGAAATTCGACTGGACTGAGAAACAAGCCTTAAAGGAAAGCAAAATGCTGGATCCTGAATCTATTCTTTTGAAAGTACCCAAATATGCTGAACAATTGGAAAAGCAACATGGCCAGAAATGGAAACAGCTTCTTCCGGCTATTGCTGACATGATGGTTTCTTTAGGCAAAAATTCGGTACTGAATGAAAGCAATCTTTGGGCTGTCAATCTTCCGGTACAGATTATGACAGGAGATAAAGACAATATGGTGAGTATTGAAGAAAGCATCAGTGCATACCGCAGTATTCCGAATGCAAAATTGGCCATACTTCCGGATACAAAACATCCTTTGGAAAAAGTACGGCCAAATTTATTATTTGATCTGATGAAAGATTTCTGGAATCTTCCTTAGTATTTATCGTTGAAGTTTTTCACCATAGCTAAGATCTCCGGCATCACCAAGTCCTGGTGTGATGTATCCTTTTGAGGTCAGTCCCTCATCGATGGCTCCCACCCATATTTTTGCATCCGGATACGCTTTTTCAATAGTTTCCACGCCTTGTCTGGAAGCAATTGCCGCAACAATATGCAGCTGAGTTGGTGTTCCGTTGGTCAGAAGATCTTTGATGGCTTCGATTAACGATGCACCTGTTGCCAGCATCGGATCAGCCACAATTAATGGTCTACCTTCAATATTCGGACAGGTAAGATAATCCTGTTTGATAGAGAAATAATCATTGGCATCATGCTTTCTGTAAGCTGCTACGAAACCGCAGTCGGCTCTGTCAAGGTAACTTAAAATTCCTTCAAACAAAGGTACTCCTGCTCTCAAAATAGTGGTTATCACAGGCTGAACTGCTATTTCCTGAACTTTTATCTTATCTAACGGAGTCTGGATCTCTACTTCTTTATATTCTAATCCTTTACTGATCTCAAAAGCAGCAATCTCTCCAATACGTTCCATATTTCTACGGAATCTCATTCTGTCATGCTGGATGTCTATATTCCTAAGCTCATTGATCCAGGAGTTTATTAAAGAAACTTGTTCTGACAATACAACTGTATTCATTATTCTGAAAAAACTTTTATTTAAACGATTAAATTTAATATGAACAAAATCCCTCTTAGAAAAATCTAAAAGGGATTATTTTTATTTCTGTCTGAAATACACTTCAATAGGAACTCCGGTAAATCCGAATTGTTTTCTCAATTGGTTTTCAGTAAATCTTTTGTAAGGTTCTTTTACGTACTGAGGCAGGTTACAGAAAAATACAAATTGTGGTGAAGGTGTCGGAAGCTGTACACAGTATTTGATTTTAATATACTTTCCTTTGTTGGCTGGTGGTGGAGTCTGCTCAAAAATAGGAAGCATCACTTCATTTAATTTTGAAGTTTTGATCTTTTTCTTACGGTCTTCATACACAACCATTGCCATTTCAACTGCCTTCAGAATTCTTTGCTTCGTTAATGCTGAAACAAAAAGAATTGGAATATCACTGAACTGACCAATCTTTTCTTTAATTGAATTCTCAAAATCTCTTACGGTGTTGGTTTTCTTATCTTCAATAAGATCCCACTTATTCACAACAATGACAATTCCTTTTCTATTTTTTTGCGCCAAACCGAAGATATTCATATCCTGAGATTCCCAGCCCAGCGTAGCATCAACCATGATGATCACAACATCTGAAAATTCAATAGAACGGATAGATCTCATTACAGAATAGAATTCCAAATCTTCATTTACTTTAGATTTTCTTCTCATTCCGGCAGTATCCACCAAAACAAACTCGTGCCCGAATTTATTATAAAGGGTTTGGATACTGTCTCTTGTTGTACCTGCAACATCCGTTACGATATTTCTTTCAACATCAAGTAAGGCATTTGTCAACGTAGATTTTCCCACATTTGGACGACCTGCAATTGTAATTTTAGGCAACCCTTCAAATGGATCTTTATAATCTGTTGTAGGAAAGTCTTTAACGATATCATCTAAAACTTCTCCGGTTCCGGAACCTGTAGCAGAAGATAAAGTGTAATATTTTTCAATACCTAACTGATAGAATTCAGTAGCATTTATTTCTTCTTTAGCAGAATCTACTTTATTGATAACGATATAAACGGGCTTGTTTGCTCTTCTAAGAAGTTCATAAATCTCGTAATCTGTATCGGTAAGGCCTTCTTCCACATTCATCATAAAAATGATAGAAGTAGCTTCATCTATTGCCAGCTGTACTTGTTTACGGATCTCTTCTTCAAAAATATCATCCGTTCCTACATCATATCCGCCGGTATCTATAACGGTAAAATCTACTCCGTTCCAGTCAGATTTCCCATAATGACGGTCTCTGGTAACTCCAGCCGTAGAATCTACGATGGCTTCTCTTCTTTCTAGTAAACGGTTAAAAAGTGTGGATTTTCCTACGTTGGGACGCCCAACGATTGCAACAATATTTGACATAAAAATGTTTAATAAATGAAATTATTAATGGGTTTCTCCAACTTTTGGAGCCCAATTTTTTGCAAAGATAAGATTTTATTATTTAGTCACTGAAAAAGAACAGTTCCTCTAATGGCCTATAATTAATTTTTCACAAAATTATACTACTAATAATCATCGAATTATGTTTAAACACTATAATTTCCGACACTAACCAGCGAAAATTATTTTTTCAATTAAATATTTTTTTATAGTTTTGCGCCACCAAAATAAACAGACCCATGGTGTAACGGTAGCACTCTGGTTTTTGGTACCATCAGTTGGGGTTCGAATCCCTGTGGGTCTACAAACCATCCTTTTTCAAGGGTGGTTTTTTTATTTTATAATTCATATATTAATTATACCTAAAAAATAATACAGTTTTCAAGTTTTCTAAATATATATGAATGAAGCAGCTCTTAAAAGAATAATTAAGATATGCCACGTTCTGTCGTTGTCTCGGTATATCTTTACCATAATAAATTTAATGATAAAGAGATTGCAAGTATAAATAATGCAGTGAGATATATTAAGAATATAATAATATTCACTTCTTATGGAGTTAATGTTGTTTCGTATTGTTAAAAAATGTTAATTTCACAGCCTTAATTATAAAAACTAGTACTAATTTAAAAAACACAACAGATGAAGAAATTCTACTCTGGTGCATTGGTCTTATGCACAATCTTTGGGCTGTCTGCCCAGGAAGTTTTATGGCAGAAAGATATTAAATCCTCTACACAGGATTTTCTAAGCCAGATTACGACAACAATCGATCAGCAATATTTAATTACCGGAAGCTCAATCCTGTCTTCTAAGATTCAGCAAGGAAATAAACAGAATAACGGCTATGACTTCCATGTGATAAAACTTAACCAACAAGGAGAAGAAGTCTGGGAAAAATATTTATCAGGACAGCATCATGATTACCTGTCGGCTTCAGTAGCCACCCAGGAAGGAGGATTTCTTCTTGCCGGAACTTCCTATTCCGGAAAAGGTTTAGATAAAAAAGAAGATTCCAAAGGCGGATCTGATATCTGGTTAATCCGTATCAATGAATTCGGGGATGAATTATGGCAGAAAACATTAGGATCTGCATCGGATGAAGAAGCGAGATCAGTTATTCAGACCACAGATTTAGGATTCTTTGTAGCTGGAAACGTCCAGAACTCAGCTAAAGGGTATGGCTCCAAAGATGTTTTGATTGTAAAACTTGATAAGAACGGGAAAGAATTATCTCAATCCATTGTAGGAGGTAAAGGTTTGGATGAAGTAGAAAAAATGATTCCTACCAAAGACGGTGGTGCCTTACTGGGGATCTATTCAAGAAGCACTACAGGCGGTTCAAAGAAAACCGAAAACTTTGGAGAAGGAGATTATTGGGTGATCAAGCTTGATAAAACGGGAAAAACAGACTGGGAAAAGAATTTTGGTGGAAAAGGAGATGATCACATCAGAACACTGTCATTGACATCAGCAGGCTATTTGATTGGTGGCGAATCCAGGTCTGAAAGATCAGGAAATAAAACTGTTGATATTGAAGAAGGAACCGATCTATGGCTTATTTCATTGAACGAAAGAGGGGAAGAAATCTGGCAGAAATCCTACAATTTTGGGAACCGTGATATTCTGATGGGAGCGAGTGTTATTCAGAGCCAGGATCGGGGAGCCAAGAACCAAGATGTGACCAAAGGAATTCTTTTGGGTGGCTACACTCAGGCAGAAGGCAAAATTGAGACTGATGATGAAACTTTTTGGATGCTCTATCTTAACTCTGATGGAAACGAGCAGTGGAGAAAACATGTCAAAGGAGAATCTAGAAAAAGAGAGGAAAGGCTTTCAGATATTAAACTGAATAGGGATGGTTCTATTATTCTGGCAGGAACCAGTGCCGAAGAACTTGGCAAAGAGAACTGGAAGATTGTGAAGCTTGGAGATAAACAACTTGATCAGTTGATTGAAAAACAGGATGTTAAGATCTACCCGAATCCGGTTTCAGATTATGCTTATGTAGAAATAGGGTTTGATTTTAAAGAGGCTGATATTATGTTGTATGATATGGGTGGAAGACAGCTTCAGAGTCTCAATACTAAGAATAAGGTGACGAAAATTAATACCCAGAATTTGATTCAGGGAGCTTATCTGGTGACGATAAAAACGGATGTGAATAAAACGGCTAACGCTAAGCTAATTAAAAAATAAATACAAATAATGAAGAAGCAACTTAATAGAAATCGTAAAATAATATTATCAATATTGTGTTTATTTGGAATATCATTTTATTCAGGTCAAAATATACCTACAATAAAATCTCCACAAACTTATAATATCGAAAAATTCGGGAATATTCCTGTTAGTATGAATACGGGAAGTCTTTCCTATGATGTCAATCTTTTTAATTATGAAGATATTTATAATGGAAATGGATATAATATTGGATTGAGATATTATGGAACAGGCTTTGTTCCCGCAAAAAAATCTAACTATGTCGGATTAGATTGGTCATTGGATATAGGAGGATCAATCAGTAGAGAAGTCAGAGGGTTACCTGATGATTTTTTTTCAGATTGGCCAAAAAGCCAAGGGTTGTATGGCCATTTAGAGGGTGTTAAAACCTCTAATAAAACCAATGATGATATATATAACTCTAATTACCCACTATGGACAAGCGGATCTGGAGGTATTGGAATTAAAACAGGAACTTATAGTTTTGAAATCGAACCTGATAAATTTAGTTTTAATTTCATGGGTAACAACGGATATTTCTTTATTGGAAATGACATGAAACCAATTATTGTTTCTGATAATAAAAATCTGAAAATTGATATTTCACAGCTTTCATCTAGACAGCCACTTAATCCACAATTAACGAATGGCTCTAAATGCTTAACAAAGCCAACTACAATAATAATTACAGATGAAAAAGGAATAAAGTATTACTTCGGAGGAAATTATGAGAACTTAGAAATATCTTATAATTTATTACCACAAACTGTAGAAAACAGGTTCACTATAACCGCATGGAATCTTTATAAAATAGAGTATCCAAATTCTAATGTCCTAGAAATAAAATATCGAACAGCTAGCGTAAATATTGTTGATAGAAACTTTTGCATTGATAGGGATGATATTATTAACATGAAAGAGCCTCAGTTGCTAATGTTTGATCGTAATATGATCTTTAAACAAGAGATCACAGCTACAAATGGCAATTACAATACCAGTAGTGGAAGCCTGTTATGGGATGGAACTATTTATTGGGGGAATAGTAGTTCATATTCTAGTGGAGCAACAACAACATATTCAGCTACTAAAAAAAGCTTTCCAGATTCAGTTTTATTAAATGGGAAAACAATAGCAACTTTTAATTTTGAAAGATTTGAAAAATATTTAGGATACACAATTCCTTCTTTAAAGTTAAAAGATATTGTTTTTTATAACATTTCTGGAAATCAAATAGTGAAACAAATAAATTTAGACTATTACAGATACAAAGATTACTTCTTTTTAGATAAGGTTAAGATGTATAAAAAAGATCGACTCTCATCAGATTATTTACAAGAATATAGTTTTGATTATTATAATAAAAATACATTGCCAGATGAGAATACAGGGTTAATAGACTATTGGGGTTATTTTAATAATAAACCCAGAATGAATATGATTCCTAATTTCACACTAAATAAAAATACTGGAGACTATGTAATTACAGATAATACACGAGAAGCAGATCCTACATTGTCTTCAATAGGACTTATGAAAACAATAACTTATCCTACCAAAGGAAAAAGTGAATTCATTTATGAACCTCATAAATATAGTGAAAAAATAGACAGGAACTCTTCTTCACAATTTAAAAATATATTAATTCAATCAGAAGGAATTGTAAGTGGAGGAAGAATTAATAAAATTATTAATTATTCTAATGACGGAACTCAAATAGGTACTAAAGACTATAAGTATATTAGCAATTATTCTCCAAATGGAGCAAGTATTAAATCAAGTGGAATTCTATCCAACTTTTATCGTAATTTAACTTATGTAAGAACGCAAACTCCTTTTAGTACTTCTGAGGAACTGAATGCTTATTCAGATAATTTTATTGAAACTTCTATGAATTCGTTTCCTGTATTATATTCTGAAGTCACAGAAATTGAAAACAATAAAGGATATACAAAATATTATTTTACAGATTACAAAATGTATCCTGACAGCCCAGATTATAAAGCAGTTGATAATAATTTAAGTAGTTTGGATGTAAATTATTATCCTGCTAATATAGCGAATATCAATCTTCCTTATCGTTCAAATAATTATAAAAGAGGAAAACTATATAAGCAGGAAATATATGATCAGAACTTCAATAAATTAAAATCTTCTAATACAGAATTCATTGATATTTCAGAAGTTATCTCAAATAATTTTACTACTTATGTTACAGATAGATTAAGAACTAAATATTTCTTTAAGCTATTTGGAGGATCATTTTCACCAAGCAAAACTATTTCTGATGATATTTTAAATAATAATTTGTTATCATCTAAATCAGAATATTTTTATCAGTCTGCTAATGGAATGAATATATCAAAGGTTAAAAGTACAAGTACGGATGGGAAAATTACAGAAACCAATTATCAATATGCCCATGAAAAAGGAAATCAAAAATTGATCAATGCTAATATTGTAGATATACCTTTAGAAACATCTGTACTAGAAAAGCAGAATATAAGTGATGCTGGAAAAATAGTTTCTAAATCCGAAGTTAAGTATGATAATCTCACAAATATATATCCTAGTACGGCATTATCCTATGATTTACAAAATGGTATTCCATCCACCGAAGTTACTTATGATCTTTATGATATGAAGGGCAATTTACAACAGTACACCACAAAAAATGGTGTTTCTACAACAATAATCTGGGGCTACAACCAAACCCAGCCTATTGCCAAAATAGATGGTGTAAAACTATCTGATATTCAACAATCTTTTATTGATAGTATTGTTAATGCTTCCGATATTGATGCCCTAGCAATTTCAAATGGTGATGAAGCTTCATTTTTATCTGTCCTCGATACATTTAGAAATAATCTTCAAAATTATCAAATCTCAACATACACTTATGATCTATCGATCGGTATAAGAAGTATCACTGCTCCATCAGGAATCAGAGAGGTATATATCTATGATAGAGCTAATAGATTGAAAGAGATAAAACAAGAACTGAAAAATGCCAACGGTAGCTTAGAGTATAAAATTTTGAAAGAATTCAATTACAATTACAAAAACTAACACACGATGAAAAAGATATTAATCCCAATTGGAGCTTTGCTTGTCACGAGTTTAGCCCATGCCCAGCTTTCGCCTACAGAGAATTATGTGTATTCAAAAACCTATTTATCAGACCCTACACTTCCTAATATTAGAACCTCGGAAACCGTTCAATATTTCGACGGTTTGGGAAGGCCAAAACAAATCGTTAATGTCAAAGCATCACCATTGGGAAGAGACGTTGTTACTCACATAGAATATGACGGATTTGGAAGACAAGTAAAAGACTTTCTTCCCGTTCCCCAATCCGGAACCCTGAACGGAGCTATTGTTCCAACACCACTAGGAAATGCTTCATCAGTGTATGGATCAGAAAAGATCTATGCGGAAAAAATTCCGGAAAACTCTCCTTTGGATAGAATCCAGCAACAGATTCAAGTTGGAAATGACTGGGCTTCAAAACCTGTTAAGTTTAATTACGATGTCAACACCACTAATGAAGTCTATAAATTTATAACCAATACCTCCTGGGTAAATAATGCCACATCATCGACGTTTGTTCTGGAATATTTCCCTCCTAACCAATTATACAAGAATACGGTAACTGATGAAGATGGTAATATCACTATAGAATTCAAAAATGGGCAAGGGCAGGCTGTAATGGTAAGAAAATTTGATGGGACATATTATACTGACACCTATTATGTGTATAATGAATATGATCAGCTGGCATTTGTGATACCTCCTTTAGCATTACAAGGACCTATTACAGATACCGTGTTAAACGATTTGTGTTACCAATACCGTTACGATGGCAGAGGCCGTTTAGTGGAAAAGAAACTTCCTGGAAAAGGCTGGGAATATATGGTGTATGATAAAGCCGACCGATTGATTCTTACCCAGGATGCTGTTATGAAGCCGACAGGAAAATGGCTGATGGCTAAGTATGATACATTCGGGAGAGTGATCTATACAGGAATTGTGGCAGGAGGTGAAAGACCTGTAATGCAAGACCTCATTAAAGATCTTGTTATTACCGAATCCCGCAATACAACTGGATTTACCCAAAATGGGATGGCTGTTTATTATACCAATGTTTACTTTCCAGCTGACACACAAACCATTTTAAGTATCAATTATTACGATACCTATCCTACGGGAGCCTCAGCTGTCACTAATGTATTTGCACAAGAGCTCCTTACCGATAATCCGGCTAATTCACAAACCACCAAAGGAATGCTTACCGCTTCCTATGTCAAAAACATAGAAGATGACAAATGGACCCGGAACTTTATCTGGTATGATACCAAAGGAAGGAATATCGGTTCAAGAAGCAATAACCACTTGGGAGGTTATACCGTGATTAACAATAAACTTGATTTTGCAGGAGTTGTCCTTCAGACCAATACCTATCACAGGAGGCTGGCCCAAGATCCTGAAATGCATGTCGTAGAAAAATTCACTTATGATACGCAAAACAGGCTTCTGACCCATACCCATCAGATAGGCAGTAATCCTGTTGAATATCTTGCTCAAAATAAGTATAATGAACTTTCCCAGCTGGAATCTAAAAAAGTTGGGGGAATAGCTATAGCATCACCATTACAGGCCATAGATTACAAATACAACATCCGTGGCTGGATGACACAGATCAATGATCCTTCTACCCTAGGAAGCGATTTGTTTGGTTATAAGATCAAGTATAATCAGGTTGAAGGATTGGAAACTCCCAATACCGATTATATGGATTTAAAAGTAAAGCCTAGATATAATGGAAATATCGCTGAAGTAGACTGGAGAACCTCTACCGCTCCTAATGATAACCTGAGAAGATATGGTTATGTTTATGATAGCTTAAACAGATTATCTGCAGGTTTCTATCAAAAAGACAGCAATCCTTCTGCGAAAGAATATTTTGAAAAGATAGATTACGATTTGAATGGAAATATTACCAATTTAAAAAGATCTTCCGAATTGATGGAAGGGAATACTGCTGCTAATTTCATTAATAATCTTAATTACACTTACCAAGGGAACAGACTTACCTCTGTTAAAGATTTAGTACCCTTCATTGGTGGATATAAAGGAAATACCATACAATATGATAATAATGGGAATATGACTAATAATCCCGATAAGAACAAAATGCGTATCACGTATAATTTCCTAAACCTGCCCAGCAGCATTACGGAAACCGTATTTTTAAATTCTACTAATGATACCTATTATACTTATAGGGCTGATGGAACGAAAGTATCGAAGAGGTATATACAAATGGGTGCCGAACAAAATACTGACTATTTAGATGGTTTTCAATACAACAATCTGGAATCATTTGGCTCAACAGTCCCTACGGTTCCCACATTAAAGTTTGTGCCGACACCAGAAGGTTATTTTGATTTTGAAAAAAATAAGTATATTTATAATTATATTGATCATTTAGGAAATGTAAGATTGAGCTATTTTAATAATGTTACAGGACTTGAAGTAATTGAAGAAAATAATTACTATCCATTTGGATTAAAACATGGTAGTTATAACAGTTTACCGGGGAATTATAGTTACCAATATAAGTACAACGGCAAAGAACTCCAAGAGACCGGAATGTATGATTATGGAGCGAGGATGTATATGTCGGATATTGGAAGATGGGGTGTTGTAGATCCACTAGCGGAACAATACAGAAGATGGTCTCCATTCAACTATGCTATGAACAATCCGATTAGATTTATAGATCCTGATGGAAGAGGTGTTGAAGAAACATCCTCAGGAACGACTTATACCGGAGCTGATGCTCAATCAGCATTTAGATCACTACAAAGCTTTATGAGCTCTCAACAACCTCCAAATGAATATGAAGTAGATTTGAAAACAGGAAAAACTAGACAAATTAGTGATTTAGGAGGCAATGAAATTGATTTTTATCACTATGTAGGAGGTGGGGCGCAATTTAATGGAAAAACAAGAATTGTTGATAGAGCAACTGGTGATGATCAGTGGATGGCTTCATCAAAGAACTTGAAAGGTTATACTCGAAGAATGAACAGTACTAATTGGGCAAATTTATTTGATGAATTTTTAAGTGGTGGTGGCCCTGAAAACAGTTTGCTTGCAGGAAAAGAAAATACTGCTGTAAAACAGCTTATGGAAACTGATATGTATGAAACTGCAGTAGATTATTTTAGAGATACATCTATGAATGAAAAGACTTCTTTTTCTGGTATGTTTGGACTTATTGGCGTTGCTGCAGAAGGTAGCAATATGCAAGGGCAATTTATGGGTAAAACTAATTTCAGCTTTTATCCTGTTGGAAATAAGGTTGTTGTAATGGCTTTTGACTCTAAGTCTGTATCATCTTACTCTCTTAATCCATTTAATAAGGCTGAATCAAGAAATATTCCTAGAACAAATGGTGTTGGTGCTCCTCAAAGTACTACTAGACAAACATATTTATTTTGGGTAGATAAAAATAAAATGAAATGAGAAAAATAATAATGCTTTCTATATTAGGCTCAATAATTATGATGAGCTGTGCAGGAAAAAAAAGTTTATTAGGAAGTTATTCTTTTAAAGGAGAAAATATAATTGATACACTCATCCTCAAAAATGATATTTATATACATAAAATTTACAATAAAGATCTTAAGCTAATGTATCAAGGAGAAGATCAGTGGACTATGGAAGGTGATAGAATTACCTTGTTAAGATTTTATAACAATGAAGATAATGAGTTAGAAGAACCTTTATCAAATAAGGATGCTGAGAAATTTTTGATGATTACTTCTTTTCCTGTTTATAAACAAGATAGTGAAACAATTATAGAAGTGAATTCAGATGAAAATATATTGTATAAAAAAACTTCTACACGTTAGTACCTATGTTCTATTTGTATAAGCCCCGCTACCGCACGATTTTATCGTGTGGCCGATAAAGAAAAAACCTCGCAAAATGCGAGGTTGCATATCAATATAAGTATAATGGGAAGGAGTTGCAGGAAACAGGAATGTATGATTATGGGGCAAGATTCTATATGCCGATGGGGTGTTGTGGATCCGCTTGCGGAGAAGATGACGAGACATAGTCCTTATAATTATGCATTTGATAATCCAATTATGTTTATTGATCCAGACGGAAGACAAGGCAAAGATATTATTATCATGACTGCAAATGGGTCTTTTAAAGCTTCAAAAGATTTAATGTATAAAACAGAGGAAGGTAAAAGAATCTGGGATAAGTATGGAAGCAGTAAAACTGACGACATATATATAAATTCAAGTGTTTTTTCATCGAAATCTTCTAATATTGCTGCTGAAACTTATACTTTAAGTGGAGATGAGTCTTTTGTGAAAGATGGTAAAATTGGGAATATAAGTAAAATATATCCATCTTTAGATAGTTTTAATAACGTAGATGTATCAAAATCTGGCGATAAAAAAATACATTTAATGGCACTTAATGAATCTTTTTTCCCAAATGAAGCATCTGATAAATATACCAAAACAGTAAATAGTCCTACTTTGGGAGAAATTACATCAGAATATGAACTATCAGATTTATCAAAAGTTATTTATCATGAACTAAAGGACATATAGAAGATGGAACAGGAGACAACGATATCGATCATAAAAAACTAGGTGAAAATAAATTTAAAGGATATATGAGACCTAGTTCACCGATAGATATTTTTGACAATCAATTATTAGAAGCAGTAAGAACTGAAAATGCAAAAAGATACAATGAAAAGAAATAGAATTTTATTTATTTTGTTTTTCTTATATGTATATACTATAAGAGGCCAAGAGTTAAAACTTTTTACTCCAATATTAATCAGTAATCTTCAAACAGAAATTATTGATGGTGAAAAAGTAAATAAAGTAGTTTTAGACTATTATAATCCGGATGTCAATAAAATGGAAACAACTTTTTTTAAGTACAGTTCAGATGATAATACCTTGTATCTATTTAACTCCGAATATAAAGAATTTAGAAATTTTCTCAATTTCAACAAGATTGGTAAAAAAGTTTCTTCGGAAAATTTTTTAGGAATTTTCAGATATTTCAATTTAATCCAAGAATCTGAAAAATGTTTTAAAGCACTATCAACTACAGGTAATTATCCAAGTCATTTTGAAAAAATAAATTCAATAGAAGTTTTAGAAAAACATAAAAAGTTTTTAATTTTAAAAATTAATTATTCCGATGTTTATGATTTTAAAGGTTATGGGATTTTAGTTTTGCAAGATTATAAATATACAAGATAATTATTATGTAAGATTTCTTAATTGGAACATATTTCAAACATGTTGATAATAAAATATAGCGTTGATTTTCAACGCTATATTTATAAGAATATATATCCATAGGAAACTTAAGATTAAGCTATACAGATACAAATGGAGATGGAATCATCCAGCCAAGACTATATAATGCATCAAACTGTACAGCTTGATATGTATTGATAATTGGAAACCAGGAGAGATTGTAGAAGTCAATAATTATTATCCTTTTGGATTATTGCATAATTATACGGTAACAACCCAGAATGGATATCAGTACAAGTATAACGGCAAGAAACTTCAGGAGACGGGTATGTATGATTATGCTGCAAGGATGTATATGCCCGATTTGGGTAGATGGGGGGTGAGATTGACAATAAAGCCGAAAAATATCTTTCAATGTCACCTTATACCTATGCTGGAAATAATCCGATTGCGTTTATGGACCCTGACGGAAACGAATTAATTCTTTCTTTTGCAACAGATACGGCACGGAAATCCTATGAAGATTTAGTGAGTGCTTCACTTGGTGGGAAATATTCTGCAACTTATAAAATAGAAGGTACAGATACATATAAAGTAACTCTTAATATGGTTAATAAAGATACTTCTATAACCAGAGAGCAACAGGCTTTTTACGATAGTTATAATGATGTAGTTGAAGCAAAAGAAGTTGTTAATCAGAGTATAGTAGAAAATGACAAAGAAGTTATTGTAGGAAGTTTTCAAACAGCAGAGATTGATATAAACGGTGTTTTAGAATTTGATAAAGCAGGAAAAGGAGGTACAAGTAGCGCTGGAGCTTTAACGCATGAACATACAGAGCAATTGGAAAAAGCTAAAATGGGAATTCCAAAAGGAAGTATTGGAAAACATACTGTGGATAAAGAAGGACACCTTGATACAACTCCCGATTTTGATAAAGCACATGGAAAAGCATTTAAAAAAGAAGGCAAAGTAAACGGAAATGAAAGGATAGAAACACAAGGACCAATGAGTATCAATGTATTTCAAGAAAAAGATAAAACAAAAACTAAATCAAAATCAAAATGGAAATTAACAACAAACTATTTTTTGTAGCAACTTTATTAACGTTGAGTCTTGCTTCTTGTCAGACCAAAAAACTGTATTTTAATAAATATGAAAATTTATCTCTTGAAAAAAAGAAAGTAGCAAAAATATTATTTATCCTATATTACGAAATCACCAACATTTATCAATAATTTCAAACTAATTAATCACCAGACAGTGTTTTTTATTTGGGCTATTACATATTTTATTTATATTAGCATAACAAAATAATATCCGAAAACCGGATAGAGTAAAAAAATTAAACCAAAAATTATCATGAAAAATCTAAAAAAACTTTCAAGAGAGAATTTAAAATCTGTAAAAGGAGGAATTACACCAGAATGTGCAGTGTATTGGAGTTCAGGTCAACCTTATTATAAAACTGAAGCTGCTTGTATTCAAGCGTCTACAATAAATAATCCTGATGATTTTGCATTATGTCACAATGCCTGTGGACGTTGGTATGCTTTTTAAATTCCTAAAAAAATAAATTAAAGTGGCTGTTTCTTACAAAACAGCCATTTTTTTATTGAGAATATTTAATACCAAAGTCTGACTTACCTTAAGTCAATAAAAAGACAGCTTCACAGCTGTCTTCAATATTATATTAGATGAATAATTATTTCAAATCAAACCTGTCAGCATTCATTACTTTCGTCCATGCTGCAACAAAATCTTTCACAAATTTTTCTTGGGCATCAGAACTTGCATATACTTCTGCAATAGCTCTCAACTCGGAGTTTGAACCAAAGACAAGATCTGCCCGGGTTGCTGTCCATTTTGGCTGACCCGTTGAACGGTCTGTACCCATATACAATTCATTATCTTCTGAAATAGCTTTCCATTGGGTATTCATATCAAGAAGACTGACAAAGAAATCATTCGTAAGTATTCCTGGACGGTTAGTAAATACACCATGCTTGGATCCATCAGAATTTGTATCCAGAGCACGCATTCCTCCTATTAAAACAGTTAGCTCAGGAGCGGTAAGCGTTAGTAGCTGTGCCCTATCAATCAGCAAAGATTCTGTAGATACTGTGAATTTTTTCTTCAGATAATTACGGAATCCATCTGCCGCAGGTTCCAGGTAGCCCATAGATTCTATATCCGTTTGTGCCTGTGAAGCGTCCATTCTTCCTGGAGAAAAAGGTACATTTATATAATTTCCGGCATCTTTTGCTGCTTTTTCTACCGCAGCATTTCCTGCCAGAACAATAAGATCTGCTATTGAAATCTTTTTACCATTGCTTTGAGAATCATTGAACTCTTTCTGAATTTTTTCTAATTCACCCAAAACTTTCTGAAGCTGTGAAGGATTGTTTACTTCCCAATCTTTCTGGGGAACCAGTCTGATTCTTGCTCCATTTGCTCCCCCTCTCTTATCACTTCCTCTGAATGTTGAAGCAGAAGCCCAGGCAGTAGATACCAACTCCGAAACACTTAACCCTGAGTTTAGTATTTTTGCTTTTAATGCATCAATATCTGTATCATTTACCAGTTCATGATCCACTTCAGGAATTGGATCCTGCCAGATCAGTTCTTCCTGTGGTACATCCGGTCCTAAATATCTTGCTTTAGGTCCCATATCCCTGTGCGTAAGCTTAAACCATGCTCTGGAGAAAGCATCAGCAAAAGCATCCGGGTTTTCATAAAAATGTCTTGATATTTTTTCATACACAGGATCCAGTCTTAATGAAAGGTCTGTCGTCAGCATCGTAGGCCTGTGTTTTTTATTGGGATCAAATGCATCAGGAATAATCTCTGCTCCGTCTTTGGCTACCCACTGATGAGCTCCTGCAGGGCTTTTCGTAAGTTCCCATTCATTTTCAAATAAATTTTTAAAGAAATAATTACTCCATTCCGTAGGAGTTTCCGTCCAGGTTACTTCCAAACCACTGGAAATGGCATCCTTTCCTTTTCCTGACTGATAAGTACTGCTCCATCCCAGCCCTTGAAGTTCAATTCCGGCTGCTTCAGGTTCTTTTCCCACATGATCTGCCGGACCGGCACCATGAGTTTTTCCAAAAGTATGTCCACCGGCAATCAAAGCAACGGTTTCTTCATCATTCATCGCCATACGTCCGAAAGTATCCCTGATATCTTTAGCGGCGGCAACCGGGTCAGGATTTCCGTCCGGACCTTCCGGATTTACATAAATAAGTCCCATCTGTACAGCTGCCAGAGGCTTTTCAAGATTTCTGGAATGAATGTCACCATCCGCATCATCATCGGTTGGAAGTACACCCCGCCCTTCCACTACTCCTTCAGATCCATGGGCATACCGAAGATCACCTCCCAGCCAGGTTTTTTCTGAGCCCCAGTAAATATCCATATCCGGTTCCCATACATCTTCACGTCCTCCTGCGAACCCGAATGTTTTAAAGCCCATAGACTCTAAAGCAACATTTCCGGTAAGGATCAAAAGATCTGCCCAGGAGATTTTTTTACCATATTTCTGTTTGATAGGCCACACCAGCCTTCTGGCTTTATCTAAACTAACATTATCCGGCCAGCTGTTCAAAGGTGCAAAACGCTGCTGTCCGGCTCCTGCTCCTCCTCTCCCATCACCTACACGGTAGGTTCCGGCACTGTGCCATGCCATACGGATAAACAAGGGACCATAATGACCAAAATCAGCGGGCCACCAATCCTGAGAATCTGTCATCAATGCATGAAGATCCCTTTTCACGGCTTCAAGATCAAGGCTTTTAAATGCTTCAGCGTAATCAAAATCCTTATCCATAGGATCAGAAAGTGACGAGTGCTGACGCAGGATGTCTACCCTCAACTGTTCAGGCCACCAGTCCAGATTTTTGGTTCCTCCGCCTGCAACGGCTTCCTTTTTCATGGTTCCGTTATGAAAAGGGCATTTACTGATGTCATTCAGATCGTTTTCCATTATCGTTTATTTTTTTATGTTGATTAAATACAATTTTATTTTTTTAAGACATGACAAACTTACAAAGCCTACTTAATAAATACAATCTATTAATTTTAATTTAAATGATAGTAAAAAACTATAATTAATTGAATTTTATAAATTCAGTCGTTGCATGAGGCCAAAACCATAATAATGCAATTAAGTTAGTAAAAATTCAATAACATCTATACAAAAAGCATGATCAAAACAGCATATTTAGAATGATTCAAATAAGTATCCTACAAATTGATAATCAGATTATTTCGATTTAATAAATTTTGATTATTTTTATATTTAAAAGCAATTATTTGATATGAAAAAAGTATTGGTTATCCTTCTTGTAGCATTTATTATCATACAGTTTTTTCCAATCGATAAAACTAATCCGCCCCCTACACCCGGTATGGATTTTCTGAAGATTAAAAATACTCCGGAACCTGTTGCAAAGATCATCAGTACCTCCTGTTATGACTGCCATTCCAATGAAACTGAATATCCATGGTATTCCAGCATTTCTCCGGCCTCATGGTTTGTTAAAAATCATATCGATGAAGGCCGAAAGCATCTTAATTTCTCTACCTTTGCCATGTACGAGCCTAAACAACAGGCTCATAAGCTTGAAGAATGTATTGAGATGATAGAAAAAGAGGAAATGCCTCTGGAATCTTATTATGTAGGGCATCAGGATGCAAAACTGACTGCCGAACAACGTCAAGAATTAATCAAATACTTCAAAAAAGTAAAAGAAGATACCGAAAGGAAAATGTTATTTTAAAATAAATGTCATGCAGGAGAAATGGGAAGATAAACATATTGTTTTTTTTGACGGGGATTGCGGTGTATGCAATTTTTGGGTGCAATGGATTTTAGAACGGGATAAAAATGACAGATTCATGTTCGCTTCCCTACAGTCTGAGTTTGGACAGAAATTTTTATCTGAGAGAGGTCTGGAAGCAAAAATATTCAATACACTGTATCTCTGGAAACCCCGCCATTACTATTATACAAAATCACGGGCAGTGTTACAAATTGCTCACATCCTGGGTGGTATTTATAAATTATCTGCTGTCGGAAAAATATTTCCCGCATTCTTAAGTGATCAGGTTTATGACCTTATTTCCAGAAACAGGATGAAAATAGCCAACCAGAAGTGCTTTCTTCCGGATCAGGAGCAGAAGAAAAAATTTATTGACATTTAAATTTTTAGCCACGGATTGCACAGATTTTTCACAGATCTAATATTATGGAAATTCTGATTTTAAGATTTGGCTAAGCCAATGATTTTATAATGATAAAGGGGCTGAATCTTTATTGATTAAAGTTAGAGCTTAGATAAAGATTTGTTATCCTAAAAGAATCTATGGCTTTTAGGTTTTGACTGGAAACCCCTGTTGATATTATTTCTATGGTGCTCCACATAAAAAAGCAAAGATGAAACACCTTTGCTTTCTTAAATAATTAATATCTTTTTATTGGTTCAGTGACCATATTGAGTAACTGTTTGGTGGTGCCTGGATCTTCACCCATTTATCTCCCTGGGTCGTTGGATACCAGCTTGAATTACCGGTAAAATCTTTAATTTGCTGACTGCTCCAATTCGTTTCCACCCATCTTTCCTGCCAGCTTGACGAATTATTGATATAAACAACCAGCCCGGGATTTCCGTTGTAGCCGTTTCTTCTAGCAACATATTCATCATTGTCTGTATACAGGATTGAAGTTGTTCCGGTGGCTTTATTATTATGGATCCAAATCAGGTTGTTCAACCTTTCTTTGTTTAACCATTCTTCATAGTCACGGTAAAAAATAGTTGGATAGCCTTCATGAGTCAGGATATAGGCATAAGCCGGCATTTTGTTGTTGATAATATCGGTATCATGATTGGCTACGAAAGTCACGGCTTTGTAAGGATTTCTTTTCCACATCATATCGTCATTCAGAACATTTAAATTTCCGTTGTCAAAAGCTTCATCCATTTTATAATAAGCAGCAAAATCAAATACGGAACTGTTGGCATTATTCGCCCAATATTCTAAGGTATTGACATTTGAATCCCATAATTCACCTACTGAAAATCCACCTACATTAGCATTCCAGGTATTGACCACCCATGGTCCGAAACCTTTTACATAATCAAATCTCCATCCGTCAAACTTCATGACATTTTTATAGTATTTTCCAACAGAATCATCTCTTCCCCAAAGCCAGTCCTGCACATAGGGATTGGCATGACAAAGATCCGGGAAACCGCCAAAAGCACCTTCATCATTATTTCCGTAAGAGTTTTTATAGAAGTCATTGTAGCTTCTCTGAAATTTCCCCGAAGCGACCCCTGAGAAATCTGTCCAGGTATTTGTTCCGATAAAAGGATTTGCCTGAGACTGTCCTCCACTGTTATGATTGATGACAATATCTGCATAGACCTGCATATTTTCAGCATGAGCTTTTGTAATTAAAGCCTCAAGCTCAGTTCTTGACCCAAAGCGGGTTTCCACACTTCCATTCTGGTTAAAATTTCCGAAATCATAATAATCTGTAGGATCATATCCCATGGAATAGGCTCCGTTCTGAGCTTTTGAAGCAGGGGGAAGCCATACCGCTCCAATCCCGGAATCTGACCATGCCGTTAATTTATCTTTTACGGTATTCCACCAATTACCGCCTTCCGGGACATCCCAATAGAAGCCCTGCATAAGCACTCCTCCTCCAGGACCGGAAACAAATTTCCCAGATACAGAGGTACTTCCTGTACTGAAGGGGCGGCCGTCATGATTGGTAACATTTACGGTTTTGTTGTGAGATTCCTGTTGCTGGATATTCTCATTATCATTTTCATCATTGCTCTGACAGGAATTAAAAAATGCCAAAACCAGCATAGAAACTAAGAAATGTGTTTTTTTCATACTTGCATTTTAATTGTTAATCTATTAACTAAATTACAATTTTATTGAAATAAATACTGTAAAACATGGAACATTTTAATTTCAATTATTAAATTACAGAGAAAGGGTATATAAAATTTTCATTAAAAAATCATAAACTTTTAATATTTTCAAAACAATTTTCTTTTAATCCATATATTTGCATATTATGGAATACAATACCCAAAAAACCCAGCTTCATATGCCGGAATACGGCAGAATCATACAGCAGTTGGTTGAACGCTGCAAAGAACTCCCTACCAAAGAGGAAAGGAGTGAAATGGCCATGGCCATTATTGATTTTATGGGTCAAAGAAACCCTCAGCTCCGCGACGAAGAAAATTATAAACATAAACTATGGGATCATCTTTTTATTTTAGCAGAATATGATCTTGATGTAGACTCACCATATCCTTTCCCTACCAGAGAAGAGCTGGCAGAAAAACCTAAAAGAATGGAATACCCTAAACTTCAGGGAGATTTTAAATTCTATGGAAAAAGTATTCTTCAGCTGATAGAAAAAGCAATAGAACTGGAACCTGGTGACGAAAAGGAAGCCCTGATCGAGGTGATTGCCAACAACATGAAGAAGTCTTATAATGTATATAATAAGGAGCATGTAACGGATGACGTTATATTTCGCCATCTGAAAGAGTTGTCTGAAAACAGGCTGGATCTCACAGGAATAGAATCTCTGGAAAAAAGTAAAATCTACTATACCAGCAATAACAATAACCGAAATAACAACAGCAGCAGAAGCAATAGCAATAACAGCAACAATAATAAGAGCCAGACCAATAAAAGAAGGCACAATAATAACAACAACCATAAAAACAGAAAGTAAATGAGTGGAACATTTCAAATACGAGGAGGAAAAAGGCTGCATGGAGAAATAACTCCACAAGGGGCAAAAAATGAAGCTTTGCAAATTTTATGCGCCGTTTTATTAACTGATGAAGAGGTAAGGATTAAAAATATTCCGGACATTCATGATGTCAACAGGCTTATTGAAATCCTTGGAGATTTTGGAGTGAAGGTAACTAAAAATGGTCATGGTGATTTCACTTTCAAAGCTGATAAGGTAAACTTTGATTATATTAAATCAAATGAATTCAAAAAAGACGGTGCTAAACTGAGAGGTTCCATTATGCTGATGGGCCCTATGCTAGCCCGTTATGGTGAAGCTTATATGCCAACTCCGGGAGGTGATAAGATCGGAAGAAGAAGACTGGATACGCATTTTCAAGGATTAGTAGAACTTGGTGCCGAATTCAATTATGATGAAGATGAATATTTCTATTCATTAAAAGCCAAAGAACTGAGAGGAAAATTCATCCTGTTGGAAGAAGCTTCTGTAACCGGAACTGCAAATATTGTAATGGCTGCCACTCTTGCCAAAGGAAAAACAAGAATTTATAATGCCGCCTGCGAGCCTTATCTTCAGCAATTGTGTAAAATGCTGAACAGAATGGGTGCCAATATTTCAGGAATCGGTTCTAATCTGGTTACGATTGAAGGAGTAGAATATCTTCACGGTACGGAACACACGATGCTTCCGGATATGGTAGAAATCGGATCATGGATTGGCCTTGCTGCCATGACAAAATCTGAAATCACCATTAAAAATGTAAACTGGAGCCAGCTTGGCGTTATCCCAAATACATTCAGAAAATTAGGAATTCAGCTTGAACAGAGTAATGATGATATCTTCATTCCTGCTCAGGAAAATTATAAGATCCAGAAATTTATTGACGGATCTATCCTTACGATTTCAGATGCTCCATGGCCGGGATTTACACCGGATCTATTGTCTATCATTTTAGTGGTAGCTACTCAGGCTAAAGGAAGTCTTTTGGTTCATCAGAAAATGTTTGAATCCAGATTATTCTTTGTAGATAAACTGATTGATATGGGTGCCCAGATTATTTTATGTGATCCGCACAGAGCTACGGTAATCGGCTTGAATCAGGAAGCTCCTTTGAGAGGAACAACTATGGTTTCTCCGGATATCAGAGCTGGAAATGCACTTCTTATTGCAGCACTTTCTGCAGAAGGAAAATCCATCATTCACAATATTGAACAGATCGACAGGGGTTATGAGAATATTGACGGAAGACTGAAAGCGATTGGAGCTGACATTGAAAGAATTTAGAAATACACATTATATTCCAATAAAAAGCGTTCAAAATAATTTTTGAACGCTTTTATTTTTCAGAGGTCTATGGCTTACCACCCACCGCCGCCTCCGCCGCCGCCACCTCCTCCGGAGAATCCACCACCTCCGGAACCGCTGCCTGAGCTGGACGGCTGTGTAGATGCAGATTGTATGGACTGCGTAAGACTTGAATTCAGGGTATTGGCAAAGGCATAGTGATTCATCACTCCTCCATAGTACCACGTATTATGATATTCCGTTGATGTTCTTTTCAGCAAATCATCGAATTTCTGTCCCCAGATCTGATCCACGCCCATTACCATAGCAAACGGAAGAAGTGTTTCGAAGACCTGTGGAGTCATCTGAGGAGGGTTATGGAATTTCAGCTGCTCGTTTTCTGCAGCACCCATATACATTTTGAAACCCTCTATCAGTGATTTTTTTCTCAGCTTTTCTTTGGATGGCTGCTTAATTAAATACTGATAAAGCACCATTGCCGAAAATGTCAGCGCAAGGAAAATATAGCAAGCACTGAAGTTTACAGTTTGAGCATTTGTCCCTTCCTGAGAAATGACCCCGCCTATTCCCAAAACAATACTGAGTGGAATAGGAACCAGGAACAGAAGTTTCCAGGATATTTTTTTCGTTAAAAATGCGATTAAGACAAATGCAATGAAAAGAATGATATATAAAAGTACTCCGGCAAATACTCTTTCAAATTCAGGCAGTATAGTGTAGCTTATAAATAGGCCAAGGCCGTACAGTAAACTGATCACAAGCCATGGGAATAATAACTTCTTTGTATTATTTCCTTCATTTAAAAATTCTTCATGCTGAAACCTCAGCGTTTCCTTGAAATTACGAACTGCCGTCTCAATTTTTGAGTCATACTTTCCATCGAACTTTACAGTATTTTCATGGCCTGAAAAAAGACTGTTCATCAGATTGATCTCTTCTTTCGGTAAAGATTCATCTGCTTCTTTTAATTTCTCTAACGTAAAAGTCTTGGTATTGAAAAATCCAAGCAACCCGGAATCTTCCCCTTCAACAATCTTGATATACCCTTTTACAGCAAGGCTGACAACAGCTGCCGTAAGATATTTATTTTTAAAGCTTTCAGAATTAATATATCCCAGGGAAGCCGGCGAAAGGTTTTCAGGAACATTGAACTGCGGGTAAACGGTAGGGGTTTCAGGATCTATCCCGTATTTTCTCCACGTTGAATAAAGATACATGATCAAACCTAAAAACAGGATGCATCCACCTACCAGAATTCCGTATTTTTCAAGCGTAGTTGGCGGCGGTGGCGGTACCATAATTCCTTTTTTGAAACCAACTGCAACGGTAAGACCTTCATTAGCCCGAAGTCCTGAAGCACTCCATTCTATAGAATGATCCGAAAGTATATTCACTGTACAATTCTGAGCATTGCTGCCATATTCTCCGGTATAGCAGGAGTTCTGAATGATTCCGGCATTCTCGGGAAGAGTTACTTTTGCAGAAATAGAATCTACATCAAAATCCCAGTAGGTTCCGTTCACGTTCCAGTAGAATTCATCATACTTTGGGAAAAATCCAATCTGGTTTTCTGCCTTGTATTTTATTTCATAATCATAGGTTCCGGGATCCAGAATAACGTCTTTATTCCCGGCGTAGATTTTTAAATAGCCGTCTTCCTTTTTTTCATGATAGTTTTCATCTGCCCCGTTCTTTTTAACAGAAATAATATCATACTTTACTTTCTGCGTTTTATTATTAAGGTTCCTGGATAAAGGAAGCGCTCTGAAAATCCCCCGTTTAATATTATTTCCAAGGCTGTATACTTTTATGTTTTCTGTAACGGTAATTCCGGAATTTTTATCCACCTCAATATCGGAATGAAAGGAAATAATCTTTTCTGATCCGATAATAGAAAGCTGATTTGCCCGCTCGCCTTCATTTTGAGCAAAGGCCATGAAAAAAAACTGAAGAAGGAAAAGCTGCAACCACTTTTTCATCTGTTAGAATTTTACGGTTGGAACTTCCCTTTCGGCGATATTATCCAGTTCAAAGAACGGCGATTTCTCAAATTTGTACATATTCGCTACAATATTGCTTGGGAAAGACTCTACCAGAGTATTGTTTTCGCGAACAGTCCCGTTATAATATCTTCTTGATTTTTCCACATCATTTTCTATAGAAGTAAGCTCGCTCTGCAACTGTTGAAAGTTGGTATTGGCTTTCAGATCGGGATATTGTTCTGCTACAGCAAATAAATTCATCATTGCCTGATTCAGATTTTTCTCTGCAGCTTCTTTAGCCTGAACCGAATCTGCACCTACAGCCTGAGTTCTGGCTCTGATCACACTGTCAAGGGTGTCGCGTTCGTGAGTGGCATATCCTTTTACTGTTTCCACAAGATTAGGAATAAGGTCATGCCTTTTTTTAAGCATCACATCAATACTGCTCCACGCTTCCTGAACAAGATTTCTCAGTTTTACCAGGCGGTTGTAGATAGAAACTCCGTAAAGGAGACATGCTGCGATTAAAGCAATAATAACTATGGTCATAATTTTTAAATTTTGTTCATTAAAAGTACTATTTTTTTGCTAAAATTATTCTTTTATTAAGGAAATCAGAAATCTGCTGTAATTGCATACTACAAAGGGAAGTTTAAGATTTCTAACTTCCATTAAGAATAAACTTAAAAATGCTAAACCGATTTAATACAATAAAAAAAGTACCCGATGAAAACCGGATACTTTCTGTAATTAAAACTATATGAATCTCCCCTAAAAATACTTCCGGCAGTTGTATTCCACCATGGTACTTAAAAGTTTATTTTTATTCAGATAAAACTCCAGGTTCTGATAGTCTTCTGAACTGACATTAATGTATAACTGTATTGAACCAAAACTGTTCCCGTTCACATATTCCACATTAGCAGACAACACCTTGTGGCAGATCCCAAACTGATTATAAATGGCATTCATTATATGCTCAAATTTCATTTTGCCATTTAATTCTATTTCCAGTATCAGTTCTTTTTTAGGCAGGCTCATCTTATTATTGGGGATGACCTGCAAAGTTGGATTAGGTGTAATCATCACTAAACAATTTTTTGGTTAAACATTTTCTAGATCATGGTTGCTTTCTTGCGTTAAATCTTTGACAAAAGTATAAAAAAATATTAGTCCACCAAATTAGTAGACTACTATTTTCAAATTTTAACATAATTTCTTTTGCTAAAATGGTAATGGTAAAATTAATGCTGACAAACTTTTTATTTTTTCACCTCTAGCAGGTAATGCAGATTTCTTTAAATAATTTTAACCCTAAAAAAATACCCCGAAACAGCTTTATTTCAGGGGTATATTATTCATCTTTCTCTATTTACAACTCTCCTAGTTTTTCTAATTTTTCAGAGGCAGCCAGTCCGTTGGGATTACATCCGGGTTTTCCTTCCGGAACTTCCAGGTTTTTCTTTTTGTAAAATTCTGTCCAGAATTCATTGATTTTACCTGTTTTGGGATCTACAAATGTCATAGGTTCCAGCTTGAAAATATTGTATTCCCTGAATGCTCTTTCAATATAATCTGAACAGTAGTATAAATTTTCTTCTAAAATATAATTTAAATTATAAGGCTTCCCAACCATTGATTCAGCTTTTTTCAGAGCTTCAGGAATCGCTTTCTGAAATTCAGGTTTTAAACGGTAAACAACCACTTTCTGCCCTTCGTCAGACTGATCTTTAAGAAAAGATGCGAGATTCTGTTTTTGGGAACCTCCTTTGGGTGCAGCATGAAGAACATACCATTGCTTATTCTGTTCTTCCAAAATTCCAATATGATCAAATGAGGCTTCTTTCTTTTTCTGAGTTACATTATTGATCGCTCCGGAAAGTCCGGTATCTTTTGCCGTCACGAAAAGAAGATCCCCATTCTTTATCTGCACTCCTTTAGAACGTGAAGTACAATATTGCAGCAGCAGAACTATAACAAGGAAAAAAGTATAGAGTATTGCTTTTCCGGTTTTTTGAAGAGGCTTTTTTTTTAATTTAATCATAGGTGGATGTGAAGGAATAATGAGAATTTGATTCTATGCTGATCAAATTATTTTTTCTTTTTAAACTGAGCTTCATAAATATTAATCCAGTCTTCTACGGTCATTTTTTTACTGACCTCAGCAATGAGCTCTAAAGGAATGTCATCCATCTTTTTGAATCGTACACAGGATTTTCCCATATCCAGCTTTCTTTTTGAATATTTAGGATATTCGGCAACAAACCAGTTCAGTAATTCAGGATCTGCATACATTCCCATATGATAGAATGCAATAAAGTTCTTCTGGGAAGCTAGCCCTATAAAAGGCAGCGGAGAACCCGGCGCACAGTGATACCCTGCTGGATAAGTTTCTAGAGGAACTGCCCAGCCTACCATTCCATAGCTGACATTTTCTTTGAAACCTTGGGGTAGATTTTCATTTACGGTATCAAATATTTTTTTGAAAACTTCCTGTCTTTCTTCAGGAATTTTTGAAATATAATCGGTTACAGAATCCGCCAGAATTTGCATTTTCAGTTAAGTTTTAAGATACTTCCAAAATAACAAAATTTATGGATATTCTGCATCAAATTTAATTCAAAAAAAAGCGGCAGTACATCAATGTACTGCCGCTGAATTTTATTGACATTAAAAAAATTATTTTTTGATCGTTTTCACAGTAGACTGTGATCCGTCTTTAAAATAGATCATTACAAAATACAACCCTGTGTTCAGTGTGCTCAGATCAAGTTCTTTTACAGGTCCGGTAAAGGTTTTCAGTGTTCGGCCTGAAGAATCACCTACTGCTACAGATTTTACTTCTCTGCTATCCGAAATATACAGTATATCCCTGAATGGATTAGGATGAACTGACGCTTTCTTTACCTCCCCTTTTACTTCTGAAGTACTCAGCTGGGCACTTTCTACAGTAAAATTGTCAACATAAAAATTGTAGTCCGGAGCATCATTCACCGTTCCGTCCGTTGCATAAAAAGCAAATACAGTATTGGCACTGCTATATCCTGTTAACGTATAAACATACTGGGTAGAGGTATTGGTTGGTGCGTTAGCTGCGTTCCATGTTTCCAGGGTCGTCCATGTAGTTCCTCCGTCGTTTGAAGCTAAAAACTGCACCACATCATCAGATCCCATTGGTGAAGAACTCGTACTAAGATAAGCAGCTACACCATAGTCAAATTTAACTTTATATGAGCCAGCTGAAAGATTAAAAGGTACGGTCTTCAGCCAGCCTGCTCTTCCTGTACTATATAAATTGATGGTTGCTGATCCTCCAGACCCTGTTCCTAAGAATCCGCCAGATCCCCAATAAGCTGTTGTTCCGGTAGGTCCAGTGTCAGGACTTCCTCCGGAAAGACCGGCTGCCCAGCATGTTCCCGGGAAGCTGCTGAAATCGTTGGTATATGACGGTATCACAGCACCACATAAGGTAGTAAACGTTCCGCCAAGTGACCAGCTGCTTTGAGCCGTTGCTGTACTGCAATTGCTTCTTACCCAATAATAATACACCGTACTTGGTGATAAAGACGGAATAGTAAATGTATTTCCTGTAACTCCCGGATGACTAGGTGCTGTAGCACTTGTAGGAGCCGTATTGGTGGTACTGTAATAAATATCATAACTTACAGCCTGAACACTGCCGGGTATTGTCCATGACACCTGGGCTGAGTTTGAAGTAAGAGTTCCGACAGGCTGAAGTGTAGGAGCCACACAATCTGTGTAGGCATCCGCTGAAAAAGCAAAAACATTGGCAATTCCGGTACCGCTGACTTTCGTTACAGTAACACTTTGAACAGGCTTTGTCTGATTGGCTGCATCAATCGTTAATGCCGTCTGATAAAGTCTCGGATTTGAAGAATTCGGTTCCAAAACATTATTTGTTCTGTTGATTCTTCCAATTCCCTGGATCGCATAATTTGATCCGCCATACCAGTCAGAGATAGCTATTCCTGAAAATATCTGGGAAGTATTATCCGTAAAATTAACGGTCACATTAACTGTGCAGGTTCCACTTCCACCGGTAGAGAGCATATACACTTTAAAGGCTGGAACAGGCGTGACAAATGCCAGTGTTCCACTGTTGCTTCCCGTTGCGCTACTGGAAATTTTCAAGGAATTGTTCCCATAAAGGTCTCCCAGTTGAAAACTTAATCCGGGTGTAGAAGCTGCCACAGAATTAATCAATCCATTGACGGGAAGTCCATAGGTAATTGGCGTGCTGCTTGAGGTAAGCTTAAAATCTCTTGCCACAAAGGCAAACGATACTCCATCAACATCTTCTGTAGTACTTCCTGTAGCCGGGCCTACATCATTAGCAATAACGTCTGCCGTGTACCCTGAGGAGACAGGCATGGTCTGAAAATTTTGGGCGTTCACAGCAGATATGGCAAAAAGAGCTACTGCTGGTAAAAGTTTAATTGGTAAATGTATTTTCATAATTATTTTTAATTAGCGCTGGAAATCAACAAAAACATCAATACAAAATCAATATTTTTATTAAATAACCAGACATTTGTTAATAAGTTTAAGATATTAATATAAAATACCAAATAAAAACATTTAATTATTTTCCAACCAATACTTTATTCACATTTTAATGTACTATTTTAACAATTCCGCTCTTTTTTGACATCCAATCAATCTCAGTGAACTTAATTTTTCAACAAACTGACAGCCAGTATCAATAATAAACAGACAGGAATAGAATTATAGACCAAAGAGCAGACAACAATCAAATTCAATTCACTGATTTTCAGAACAATTAAAAACTAATCAAAATGAATAGCGGGTTATTTTATTATTGAGAAATTAAATCTTATTTTTGCCATACAAATTTTTTGAACAATGCCAAATATTTCAAACAGAGCACAGCATATGCCGCCATCGCCGGTAAGAAAACTGGTTCCTTACGCTTTAAAAGCTAAACAGCAGGGAATAAAAGTATATCACCTTAATATCGGACAGCCTGATATTGAAACACCGGAAACAGCTCTAAATGCTTTAAAGAATATTGATCTTAAAGTCTTAGAATATGCACTTTCTGAAGGTAATATAGAATACAGAAAAGCTCTTACGGAGTATTATCACAGTTTAGGTTTTGCAGATCTTACCCCAGAAAATTTCATTGTTACCAATGGAGGTTCTGAAGCGTTGAACTTTGCCATATCTACTTTATGTGACGATGGTGATGAGGTTATCATTCCTGAGCCATACTATGCCAATTATAATGGTTTCACAAGTACATTCAATGTGAATGTGGTGGCTGTACCTTCTACTATTGATACAGGTTTTGCGCTTCCTCCGATCGAAGAATTTGAGAAAAAAATCACAGATAAAACAAGAGCCATCGTTATCTGCAACCCGGGAAACCCTACAGGATATCTTTATACCCGTGAGGAGCTTCGCCAACTGGCAGAAATTGCGTTGAAATATGACATCGTTATTATCTCAGACGAGGTATACAGAGAATATGTATATGACGGAAAACAGCAAATATCTATGCTTGATTTCCCGGAACTTAGTGAAAACTGCATTATCATTGATTCGGAATCTAAACGTTATTCTATGTGCGGCGTAAGAATCGGATGTATGCTTACCCGTTCTAAAAAGATCCGTGATGCAGCAATGCTTTTTGCACAGGCAAGATTAAGCCCGGTACTTTTGGGACAGATTGCAGCAACAGCAGCTCACCAGAACGATGGAGCCTATATCAGGGCGGTAAGAGAAGAATATACCCACAGAAGAAATATCCTGGTAGACCTCCTGAATGCTATTCCTGGAGTAATTTGTCCTAAACCGAGAGGAGCATTTTACTGTGTGGCAGAGCTTCCGGTAGATGATACTGAGAAATTTGCACAATGGCTGTTGGAAAAATACTCCCTTAATAAGGAAACAATTATGGTAGCTCCTGCTGGAGGTTTCTACAGCGATCCTGAATTGGGAAAAAAACAGGTAAGAATTGCTTACGTCTTGAAAGAGGAAGATCTAAAGAAAAGTGCTGAAATCCTTAAGCAGGCCTTAAAGAAATACAGAGAAGAATTTAGTCTTTAAAATATAATCTATAATGCCGGCAATAAAAAATATCCATCTGAAACTTCTGTTTTCAAGTTTTTTGCTGCCGGCATTTTTTTCCTGTGACAAGAGCAAGGAACAATCTCCTACCGATTCTCAGAATCCTAATGAAATAACACTTATCAGCCTGTCCAATATTGGTGGGGATCAGGGAGATTACAAGATCATTAAAGTTACCAAAGAGTCAATACGGGCAGAACAGGGAACTACAGCCCTCCGGACTCATAAAGAATGGGATTCTGTCATGAGTGCAGAAACCTGGAAACATCTGATCTCTTCGATCAATACGAAAGACCTTGATGAGATAGAAAGTTCTCCCAGCAAACAGTCTGTGGACGGTATTGACGAAACTTTTCAGATCAGGACTCCCAAAAAGTCTCATATTTATGTCAATTCTTATGCAGATACGCTGCACTACAAACAGCTGAAGCAGTTTAAAGAACACCTCAACCTCATTCTTCCAAAAGAATACAGATAAATCATGCAAGAAAATTTTTCCTTAAAATCCTACAATACATTTGGCGTTGACGTCAAAGCAAAATATTTTACTGAAGCAGAAACTATTGAAGAACTGAAGAACGCAGTCAATTACTCAAAAGATCATGGACTTTCTGTTCTGTTTTTGGGTGGCGGCAGCAATATTCTTTTCACAAAGGATTTTAACGGTCTTGCTATTAAGCTCAGTTTAAAGGGAATTACTGAAGAACACCTTAATGAAAATGAAATTCTGGTAACGGCAAAAGCAGGGGAAAACTGGCATGAATTCGTAATGTACAGCCTTGAACACAATTATGGCGGACTGGAAAATCTTTCTTTGATCCCCGGAAATGTAGGCACTTCACCGATGCAGAATATCGGAGCATACGGAACGGAAATAAAAGATGTTTTTGTAAGCTGTATGGTTTTGGATCTTGAAAACCTTGAGCTTAGGACTTTTGATCTCGGGGAATGCAGATTCGGTTATAGGGATTCTATCTTTAAGCAGGAAGGAAAAGGCAGATATGTGATTCTGGAAGTTACTTTTAAATTGACGAAGAAAGATCACCACATCAAAACAGAATACGGAGCGATAAAAACTGAACTGGAAAATTTAGGAATTACTCATCCTACGATTCAGGATATCTCTAAAGCAGTGATCAATATCAGGCAGAGCAAACTGCCAGATCCTAAGGTAACTGGAAATGCGGGAAGCTTCTTTAAAAATCCGACTATTCCTCTTACCCAGTTTGAAGGTTTAAAACAAAATTTTGAAAATATCCCAGGTTATCCGAATGGAGACTCCGTAAAAGTACCGGCTGGCTGGCTGATCGAACAATGCGGATGGAAGGGAAAACAGATTGGAAATGTAGCTTCCCATCAGCTTCAGGCACTGGTAATCGTGAATGCTACCGGAAATGCTACCGGAAAAGAAATTTATGATTTTTCTACAGAAATTATCCGTTCCGTAAAAGAAAAGTTCGGTATAGATCTGGAAAGGGAGGTAAATATTATATAAATTCTTCCGATACAACACCAATTTTTATAGTTTATAATATGATGTTTCGTTAATACACTACCTTTAGAAGATAAATAGGCTTATCTTTAAATCTTATTCAACGAGTTTTTTAAGGTATTGTGAGTATCTGCAAAAAGAAACAGACTCTCGTCTTTAAGTCATTTTCTGAAACAGAATACAAAATGAAACATCCGGAATTTCCATTGGAACAAGAATAATTCTCTATTTTAGCTAAAATTATTTTTCATTAAAACACGAAAATATGAAAATCGCTATTCTGGGTGCCGGCAATATGGGCCTTTCCTTTTCAAAATCATTTTTAAAATATGAGCTGATCAAGCCGGAACATCTTCACCTCATCATAAGAAATCAGTCTAAGATCTCTAAAATAGCCGAAGACTTTCCAAAATCTAAAATTTCTACTTTTGAAGAAACGAAGGAGCTGGATGCCGATCTTATTATCCTTGCTGTAAAGCCTCAGGATTTTCAGCATGTTGCCCAGAGCTTCCAATTTACATTGAAAGAGAATCAGATGATCCTATCTATCATGGCAGGGATCAATATCGGAAAGATTCAAAATTTATTAAATCATCGTCTGGTTGTAAGGGCTATGCCGAACTCTCCTACCCTTCTGGGAATGGGAATCACCGGTTATACGGCTGCAGAAGGCATTTCTTTCAGCCAGCTTATTAATATTGAAAGACTCCTGAACAGCACCGGAAGATCCGTATATCTGGAGGACGAAAATCTTCTGGATGGTGTTACCGCACTTTCAGGAAGCGGACCGGCTTATTTTTATTATATTATTGATGCTATGATCAAGGCAGGTGTTGAAATGGGAATCGAGGAAAATCTTTCACAACTTTTTGTAAAACAGACAATGCTGGGCGCTTACCATCTCATTAACAATTCGGACAAAAGTCTTGAGGAACTCATTAAAGATGTTGCATCCAAAGGAGGAACCACTGAAGCTGCCTTAAAAACATTTGAAGATCAAAATTTTAAAGAAATTTTAAAAAACGGAATTTTAAATGCTGAAAAAAGAGCTAAAGAACTAAATGGCTAATTTTTTTTCGGTAAATCTCCGTATCAGCCATCCAAGATAAACCCCGAAAGTATTAAGAATAATATCATCTACCTCAAATATTCCCATTCTGGTAAAATACTGGAGCGCCTCAACGATGATTATAGCAGAAACAAAAGCATATAAAAGCTTTTTCAGATCTTTAAGCTGAGGAAATACCCAACCCAAAAAACCGAATGGAAGAAACATCACGATATTACCCAGTACAATTATGATGATTACCCTCCAGTCAATAGTATTGCGGATGAATTGAATAGTAGAAAAAACAGGTTCCACCGTGATGAGGTTATCTTCATACTGAAACCTGCCCATTCCTAAAAACATAAGATAAAGCAGGAATACCGTATACGGACCAATAATGATTTTATAAAATTTCTTTAACATCAGATGCAAATTTATTCATTTCAAAAAGATTAAATTTGTGTATTAAATTAATTTAATGAAATACCTTTTACTTACGCTCATTTCAGCGATGCTGCTGTCTGTTTCGTGGCCCACTTACGGAGTTCCGTTCTTTATATTCTTTGCCCTTGTTCCTCTTCTGATGATGGAACACGGAATTTCAAAGTTTTCAACTTACCAAAGGAAAAGCTGGATGGTTTTCGGACTCTCCTATCTTTGTTTTGTAATATGGAATATAGTGACCACGGGTTGGCTGTACGGTTCAAAAAATCCGGACGGAAGCCATTCGATGATGGCAGTGGTGTTTCCGGTTCTGGTGAACTCTTTTCTGTATTCGCTTGTTTTCCAATGTTATCATTGGTACAAAAATGCACAGGGAACTTATTGGGGATTGGGATTTCTGATCGCCATCTGGATGAGTTTTGAAAAATTCCACCTGAACTGGGAACTGACATGGCCGTGGCTGAATTTAGGAAATGTATTTTCAGATTATCCCAAGCTGATCCAATGGTATGATACTTTGGGAGCGACTGGAGGAAGTTTCTGGATTTTAGGCGTTAATGTTTTAATATTCTACACTTTAAGAACCTGGGAGGCAGGAAGAAAGAGAAAGGATCTGATCAGAAACGTATCTATTGTAGCTGCTTTGATCATTCTTCCGATGATTATTTCATTGGTAAAATATAACAGTTTTGATGATAAACCATCCGGACAGGTGAATGTGCTGATGCTGCAGCCGGACCTGGATCCTTATGCTGAAAAATATTCCAAAGACAGCATTACCATTGCCAACGACCTGTTGACTTTGGCAGAAAACAATTCAAAAGGAAAAATAGATTATTATATTGCTCCAGAAACAGCTCTTCCGGGCAGAGGCTCTATCTCTGAGACTGCTTTTGATAAGAGTGTGCTTTTAAATAATGTCAAAGGCTTTTTATCAAATCATCCGGGTGCTGTATTTGCAACGGGAATCTCATCCCACCGTTTTTATAAAAGCCAGGAAAACCTGCCGAAAGAAGCTTATGAAATCAACCCGGGACTTTGGGTAGAAAGTTATAATACAGCGATTCAGATTGCACCGCAAGAGCAGATCCAGGTCTATCATAAAGGAAAACTGGTGCCGGGTGTTGAGATCTTCCCGTATATGAGTGTTTTAAAACCTCTTCTTGGTGATGCTATGATCAACCTGGGCGGAACCGTTGCCTCTCTTGGTATAGACAAGGAAAGAAAAGCTTTTTCTAATCCTTACAACAAAGGAAGAATGGCACCTATCATCTGCTACGAAAGCATCTATGGTGAATTTACAACAGATTATGTGAAAAAAGGAGCCAATTTCCTGGGCATCATGACGAACGATTCCTGGTGGGGCGTTACAGAAGGCCATAAGCAGCTACTTTCTTATGCAAAACTGAGGGCTATTGAAACGAGAAGGGAGATTGTACGTGCAGCCAACAGTGGAATATCAGCTCATATCAATACAAAAGGAGAAGTGACTGCTGACACCTTTTATGGTGATCAGACCACCCTGTTTGCAAAAGTAAACCTGTATGAAACAATGACTTTTTATACAAGAGCCGGAGACCTGCTGTCTAGATTTTCCATATTTGCGTTAGGCTTTTTACTGTTTTACTTTTTGATTGAAAAATTCAGGAGTAAAACTAAGAAAGCATAAAATTCTTTTAAATAATAAAAATATAATCTATTAGATATGCTCAGCCCTGTAGACTAAAGGCGGTACACCAATATTTTTACGAAAAGTATAAATAAATCTTGACGGTGTTTCATAACCTAATGAATAAGCAATTTCTGAAACTGACCAATCAGTAATTTTCAGTAATATTTTAGCTTCCTGCAATACTCTGTCGGTAAGGATTTCTGAAGTCGTCTGATTACGGATATGTTTAACGGCCTTATTTAAATGATTAATTGATATCGAAAGCTGCTCCGCAAAATCTTTTGGCTTTTTAAGTTTAATATGATCAGAAGTTGAGTGCAAGGGAAATTGCAGGGCCAGCAATTCTTCAAAAAGCAACGTTATTCTTTTATCGGCACCAGATACCCTGGGAATTTTAGAGTGGCTGCCTATCATTTTCATTGCTTTATGGATAAGCTCATAGACCAGATTCCGAACAGCATCAAATTTATACTCATAGTCTGAAGAAAGCTCTTTTTTCATACGGTCCAGAATTACTGTAAACTCATCATACACTTCTTCTGGCAGCTTAAATACATTATTCTCGTGATTTTGAAAGACAGAATAATCTCTGATATTTCCAAAATTATTAAAGAAATCGTCATTAAAAATACAGAAGTATTCCTTTACGGGCTCTTGCATTTCTTCAAGTAAAAAAGGGATCATAGGATTAACAAAAATCAAAGCATAGTTATCAATTTCAATTGTTCTATCTGCATAATGGCATTTGCATTTTCCCTTTACCAATTTTATTTTGTAGAGGCTTTTCCTGGAAAATGACAGCAAGGAAATAGCTTCATTCCTTTTAGCTATGGTATCAATTTTCATTACATCAAAATATCCTGTTCCCCATTGAAAAAGATCAGGAATATTCAGATTTTTCTTTTTGTAAAAGTCAATTACTTCATTCAGGTTTTTCACAATACCAATGTACTGAACTTGTCAGAAAAAAACTAATATTGATTGATTTTAGATAGAGTCTGTTTGATTGCGAATATCCATCTGCTACTGTTATTTCTAATTTTGCTGTAATTAATATTAAAGATGATCGTATGAGTTTATCAGATTACAGAACATTAGGAAAGTCAGGGCTGCGTATCAGCCCGCTTACATTAGGAACAATGACCTTTGGAGAAGATTGGGGCTGGGGAACCCACCCTGCCGATGCTCGCAAAATACTGAACACATATATAGAGAACGGTGGAAATGTGATAGACACAGCCAACATTTACACCAAAGGCCATTCTGAAAAGATTATTGGAGATTTTTTATCAGAGAAATCTGTCCGCAGGGATTCGTTGGTTATTTCTACAAAGTTTTGGGGAAATATGTATCCTTGTGACGCCAACGGTGGAGGCGCAGGCAGAAAAAGCATCATTCAGTCACTGGAAAATTCTTTAAAGAGATTACAAACCGATTATATTGATGTCTATTGGCTTCATGCCTTTGACCCCCACACCCCGATAGAGGAAACTCTTTCTGCTTTAAAGGATATGGTAAGCGCCGGAAAAGTAAGATATATCGCAGTCTCCGATGTTCCGGCATGGAAAATTGCACAAGCCCAAATGCTTTCAGAATTTCACCACTGGCCCGCATTTATAGGCTTGCAATTAGAATATTCATTACTGGAAAGATCGGTAGAAATGGAATTGATCCCCATGGCTTTGGAGATGGGGCTGGGTGTAATACCCTGGTCACCTTTAAAAGAAGGGGTATTGAGCGGTAAGTATACAAGAAAAAATAAGGGGGAGAAATTAAGTGCCAGAAACGGCCGTGAACTTTCTGAAAAAGCATACGAGATTATCGATCAATTAACGCTCATTGCAAAAGACCGAAACGTCCCGGTTTCAGCTGTCGCTATTTCATGGGTAATGCAGCAGAAAGGAGTTACATCCACTTTGGTTGGAGCACGAACATTAGAACAATTACAACAGAATATAAAGGCTACAAAACTGGAACTTTACCCAGAAGAAATACAGCTATTGAACGACTTATCTGCTCCTCAGCTCATATTTCCGTACAGCTTATTAAATGGTTCGCAAGATCTCCTCCAGGCCGGAACTATAGTGAATGGTGTAAGGTCTAATATCTCTCCTTTACTCCCTCAGAATGAAAATGAACACTACTAATTGTAACCTCTATTTCGCCTATATTGCAAAAAATAGAAAAGCCAGCTGGACGACTGGCTTTTCTCATTAAATGAACTATCAATTATTTAATAATGAGTTTTTTGGTGGTTATTTCGTTTTTTATTTTCAGTTTTAAAAGATAGGTTCCTGTTGTAAGATGTGAGATATTGATAGATTGGTCGCTATTAAGACTAATATTCATCTTTCTTCCGTCTGCCGCATACATTTCAGCATCTGAAACTTTTTCGCCCCTGATGAAGACTTTTTCTGAGGCCGGATTCGGATAAACCGACAGCTGACTGTCTATGTGCACGTCATGTGTTCCCAATGTGCTTTGTGCGGAAGCATCAGAATACACCTTTGAAGCATCTATGGACCTTACACTCCAGTAAACATTCTGAACAGAGGAATCAAGGTCCAGGAACCATGATGGAGTCGTTACAATATATTTCGCAATATTACCGGATCCGGGGGAAGATCCTACATTGATCTCATAACGCAGGGCATTCACAGGTGTTTTATCATCAGAAGCACCGCTCCATGAGAAATTAAATCGGTTTCCCGATTTTGTTACATTAAGAACTGCAGGAGGTACAGGTTTCAGATTAACTTCAGTAGAAGTATTTTTGAAAATTTTGGTAAGTGAAGGCATATCCGGATCTGCCCAATCAAATCCGGCCAATAGAACATCCAGACGGTTGTCATTGTCAAAGTCAAGTAAATTCACAAAACCCGGACCTCCTAAAGTATGCAGTCCTGTTGGTATATTTTCAGTAAAATTTTGAGTCGAAGGATTATATAGGAATGTTTTTACTACCGCGTCATTATTATCATCGTTTCCGGAAATCATAAAATCATAGTATCCGTCATTATTCACATCACCGGTAGCTACCGAGGAATCTGCAATTTCCGAAACGTTGATCTGTTGTATGGTCATGTGTCCGGTTCCGTCATTCATAAGAACCGCAAGATATCCTGAATAGCTGTCATCCTGGCCTGTAACCACAATATCCTGGTAACCGTCTGCATTAAAGTCTGCAAAATCAATTTTTCCGCTTGTCAATGCAGTAAAATCCTGTGAAAGCGTAAGCGTTCCGGTCTGGTTCAGATAAACCTTAAAAATTGGAATATCACCTTGGGCAACTCCTAAAATAATAAGATCCAATAGATTATCATTATTAAGGTCTACGAATTTGAAACTTCCGTTTTGGGTTCCCGGCTGCCAACCTTTAAAAATATCGAAGTCAGCGCCTGTATTCTTGTAAAAATCGAGGTTATTCCAGAAACCAACTCCTTCTATGTATTGCGTTCCATTGATCGCATAATCTATTTTACCATCATTATTAAAATCAAAAGTTTCCAGAGATCCGTAAATCTTTCCGGCAAGATCAACTTCTTTCACAAAGCCCGTTCCTGTATTACGAAGCCTGTAATGTTTGTAGTTGACAATATCATTATAACTCAATCCGGTAGAAATAATATCCAGAAGGCCATCATTATTAAAATCCATGAATTTAATATCTCCAAGATGGGTCGCATCTACTCCCAGATTAGCATACGGGACCAGTGAAGTTCCTTCATTTCTGTATACTTCATTAAAAGAGGTATCTACGCTTCCATCATTATCCGCATCAACAGCTCCGTTGATTACCACATCCGGTTTTCCGTCGTCATCCATATCCGCAACATGGGCTGCTCCGTAATAGAAATTCTTCATATCTGACTGAACTTCAATATAGTCCTGAGCCGACAACGCGACGGGAACCATAGATAAAAGAATACAGATTTTCTTCATGTTATTTTTATTTAGATTAATTAAAAACAAAGATAGAATATTCAAATCTCCTTTTGAAAGAAAGCTTGCATGAAATATATCAGTCACTTGCCTCAGCCTGTTTCGGAATTTATTTTATTTTAAAAATCATGATTATTAATCAGTCAGTTATTTGTAAATATTTTCCAAAAGATTTGCCTATATAAAAAATTCTTCGTTATTTTGCACTCTCAAATATTATACAAATAAGAACATCGAGATATGTCAAGAATTTGCCAAATAACAGGAAAGCGTGCAATGGTTGGTAACAACGTTTCTCACGCTAATAA